>Ga0187878_1001126_pt1 | contig 27163 bp, 20 predicted proteins | sample June2016WEW_17_1_FD_132979 | JGI IMG/M metagenome (GOLD analysis project Ga0187878, IMG submission 132979) | Peatland microbial communities from SPRUCE experiment site at the Marcell Experimental Forest, Minnesota, USA - June2016WEW_17_150 | ecosystem: Environmental > Terrestrial > Soil >...
CCGACTCCGCTACAGGCGCGGGCCTTCGAACTGCTCGGCGTGTAGCCAGAAACTGGAACCTGCCTCCAGGGCCATCACCCGCACCCTCAGTCAGATACTCGCCGCTGCGGGATGGAACTTCGGCCTAAAGTCACAGGCTCAATATACCCCAGACAGCGCTGGCCCCGCTCTTTTCCCGAACATCCGGGACGTGAATCTCGTCAGTGTGTTATCGTGTCCTCACGTTAGTGGAGTGAACTCATGTCCGATGGCAAATGGAATCGTCGAGAAATCATCCAATCCGCGCTCGCTGTGATCCCCGGGGCGGGCCTCGATTGGGATGCGCTTCCCAGCGCCAAGGCCAGCCAGTCCGGCGAAAACCAGTTCGACGCCGTCATCATCGGCGCCGGTCTCGGCGGGCTGAGCTGCGCGGCCGCCTTTTCGAGACAGGGATTCAAGCCCCTAATCCTGGAGAAGCACGACAAGCCTGGCGGCTATGCCACCACGTTCCGCCGGCCCGGCGGCTTCGTCTTCGATGTCTCGCTGCACTCCACCACGGTCGGGGAGCGCAACGGCATCCACAACCTCATTCCCGGCTTCCCCGAGATCACGGATGTCGAGTTTGTCCCCCATCGTACCCTGTATCGCGCCATCTTTCCCAACCACGATATCCGCGTTCCGCCCAGGGACCTCCCCGGCTACATCAAGACTTTGGCCGGCCAGTTTCCCGAGGAGGAGGCGGGCATCCGGGCGCTTTTCGACGACATGCAGGGCGTCGCCGACGACATCAACAAGTTCTCGCGCGCGGGGGGCAAGGTCGACATGAGCCGCTTCCCGATCGAGTATCCACACCTGCTCCGCTCCGCCGGTTCCACCTGGGGCGCCATGATGGACGCTCGGATCAAGGATGCCCGCCTCAAGGCGATCGTCTCGGCGCTTTGGGGATACTACGGCCTGCCGCCCTCCAAACTCGCCAGCTTCTACTACGCTCTCCCCACCATCGGGTATCTCACGCAAGGCGGCTATTATCCCAAGGGCAAGTCGCAGAAGATCAGTGACGCGCTGGTCTCCTTCATCACCGCGCGGGGCGGAAAGCTGCTGCTCAATACGGAAGTGGTGAAGGTCCTCGTCAGGAACGGCACGGCCTATGGCGTGAGAACCGCCGACGGCCACGAATACACCGCCAAGGCCGTCGTCGCCAACTCCAATCCCCATGACCTGTTCCACTCCATGGTCGAGGACGAGGCGCGTCTGAAGGACTACCTGGCGCGGATCGACAGCCTGAGTGTCAGCCTCTCCTGCTTCCAGGTTTTCCTGGGACTCAAGAAGGACCTGGTCGGCGCCCTTCGCATTCCGGAGACCGAGATCTTCTACAGCTCCGGATACGATCCCGAGGCCGGCTACCAGGCCGCGCTCAACGGCGACATGAGCAATCCCGGCCTGGGCGTCACCCTCTACGATAACCTGTACCCGGGTTACTCCCCCAAGGGGAAGAACACCGTCAACCTCATCACGCTCCAGGGTTTCGACCATTGGAAGCAGTACGAAGCCGATTATCGGCAGGGCCGCAAGGAGGCCTACCGGGCGGAGAAGGAGCGCATCGCCGGCATCCTGATCCGCCAGGCAGAGAAGGCGCTCTTGCCCGGTCTCTCCAAGGCCATCGAGGTCAAAGAGATCGGCACGCCCCTCACCAATCTTCGCTACACCGCCAATTCTCGCGGCGCGATTTACGGCTGGGACCAGACCCTGGACAACTCTGGCATACGGCGCCTCGGCTACGCTACCCCGATCCGCAACCTGTTCCTCGCCGGCGCCTGGACCAGGCCCGGCGGCGGCTACAGCGCGGTTCTGATGAGCGGTCTCCAGTGCTTCGCCGAGGTGACCCGCAACTGGGCCTAAAACCTGGGGACAGTCACCATGTTTCCAGGCCCAGGCGGGGAAACATGGTGACTGTCCCCAGGTTTTAGGTTTCCCCGGCGTATAATCGACCAATGCAGGAGCAGAAGACCACTTTCGTTCATCTCGCCGCGGCTCTCGGCGGCACTTTCGCCGCCTTCTGGTATTGCCAGGACCTGCCTTGGACCGCGTCCCGCCTGGCCGGGGCGGCTCTCGGCATTCCGGCTCTGCTGCTCTGGCTGGTGGCGCGAATCCAACTGGGCCGGTCCTTCGCCGTGGGGGCCAAGGCGAAAGAGCTCGTCACGCACGGCCTGTACTCGAGGATTCGCAACCCCATCTACGTCTTTGGCTCCCTGTTCATCGCCGGGATGATCCTGGTGATCGGACGACCCATCTGGCTCCTCATCCTGGTGGTCTTGGCGCCGATGCAAGTGATTCGCGCTCGCATGGAGGCCCGCGTGCTCGAGGAGAAGTTCGGCGACGCCTACCGCCAGTACCGCAGCAGAACTTGGTTCTAACCGATTGAACCGAAACCTGCAACGTCGTTCCCGCGTCGATATTGCTAGGTTGGGATGCCTTTAGATTTCGCGACGCCGTTCTGCGCGCTGCTGTTCGCCGCGATTGCCTTCGGCCAGGAGCCGGTCCCTCCGCAAGCGGCGCAGTCGGTCGTGCGGTGGTTCGAGCCGGATCCGGCGGAAAAGCCTCTGGCGTGCGAAGTTCACCCTCTCGCCCCCGCGTTGACCTATCGTCTCGTCTACCGCGCCGGGTATCTCCTGACCGTGCCCATGGAGCAGTTCACGGGCCCGCAGCGAGCCCTCGATATCCTGGTCCGTGTCACCCCCAAGCGTGCCGGGGCTCAGCCATTGCTCTTGAGGGACATCGGGAGGTTCCCGGCCGGTTCTGGCGAGCCGGGCCGGGACGCCTCGAAGTTCGAGGCGCAGCTCCAGGGGGGCTTCTTCCTCGGGGAGGGCGAGTACCACGCCGAGCTGGTGTTGATCGACAGCCAGCAGCGCGTCTGCCGCAAGCGCTGGGACCTGGAACTGAAACCGCACAAGGCTCTGGAGACGGCGCTTTCTCCCGGCCGGTTGGCAGCCTTTTCCCAGCTCGATTGGCCGCACCTGGGCGCCCGGGCGGGCAGCTTGACCGTCTTCCTGCATGCGGACTCGCCGGACTCGAATCTAGTGCTGCTCGAATCGCTGGCCGGTATCCTCGAGCGGATGCCCTTCAGCCGTGTCCAGGTAGTCGCATTCCGCCTGGATCAGCACAAGGAACTACTGCGGCAGAACGTGGCCGATGCCAGCGGCTTTTGGCGGGTCGCGCAAGCGCTGAAGGACTATAACCCGTCCACGGTGTCTTACGGAGTCCTGCAAGATCCCGCGGGTCACCGGGATTTCCTATGGCAGTTGTTGGCGAAGGAGGGGCCGCGCGCCCAGCCTGCCGACGCGGTGCTCTTCGTCGGGTACTCGACTCTCGACGATTCTCACGTATTTGTGCCGCCGGCATGCACGGAAGGTTCGCGAAAGACCGTCTATGCATACTTCGACTACGCGCCGCCCAGCCGCCGGGGATTGCCGGCGCCCGGTCTTGCCCGCGGGCGAGCGCGCCGCGCAGCGGGGGCCGAATACCCGACAAACGGACCTTGGCGGGGCCGGCCGCCAGTCAGTCCGATGCAGCCGGATATGCCGGACGCCATCTCGCGAATCACCCGGGCATGCTCCGGGAGGGTCTTCCACATCCATTCGCCCGACGACCTCGCCTCAGCGCTCCAGAAGACCGACGAGCTGCTGCGCGCGCGTTGAGATAAGGTGAGAACATGTTCAAGCCACTCGTCACCGCCGTGATCGCCATGGCCATCCTGGGCGCGAGAGCCCTTCCGGCTCCGCCGTGCGATCGCGCCTGCCTGATCGCAGTCGCCGACCAGTATCTCGCCGCCCTGGTCCAGCACGATCCCTCCGGTCTGCCGCTGGCAAGCTCCTACAAGTACACCGAAAACACCGCCACGATTCCGTTGGGCGACGGGCTATGGGTGGGCGCCTCGGGCGGCCCCACCTCCTTCAAAATCTACGCCGCGGATCCCACCGCTGGGCAGGTGGGCTTCTTCGGCGTCGTCGACGAGTTCGACAAGCCCGTGCTTCTCGCTCTTCGGCTCAAAGTGGAAAGCGGCAAGATCCGGGAGATCGAGCACGTAGTGGCTCGATATCTGGGCGGCTCGGGAACCGCCAACCTGGCCACGCCGAGGCCCGGTCTGGTTCAGCCGGTCCCGCCCTCCGAGCGCGTCTCGCGTCAGGAGATGTTGCGCATCGCCGACTCGTATTTCGACTCGATCGAGCAGTCCAACGCCCGCCTCGCGCCGTTTGCCGCCGACTGCGAGCGCCACGAAAACGGCGTCCAGACCACCACAAACAAGACCCCCCAGCCTGGCGCCGACACCGCCACCGCGGCCATCAACGCCCTGAACTGCGGCGACCAGATCGACACCCGGAATCTCAGTTACATCACGCGAATCCGGCCTCGCCGGCTGCTCATCGTCGATGAAGAATACGGGCTGGTGTTCGGATTCCCGATGTTCGTTCACCGCGGCAACGTCAGGACCATCCGGATCGTCGGAGTCCCCGGCGTGACCACCATCCCCAGGCCCTTCGGCCCCATCAATCTCCAGGCCGGAGAGATCTTCAAGATCCGGGGCGGCAAAATCCACGAAATCGAAGCCAACGGATTCCTGCTGCCCTACGGCGCCACCAGCGGCTGGGAGTAATCGCGGGCGCGGCTGGACATCCCCTCCTCCCAACCGCTCCATCCCGAAGTCATGCCATAGGGGCATTGATCCAGCACCGCTTCAATCTGGCGGATCTTCCCCCGCTCGACCTTGAACAGCTCCGCGATCTCCCAGGTGAAGGGACGCGCCGGCCCGGCCGGCAACGTGCGCCCATCCGCCAGTTTCACCGGCCGGCAGTTGCCCGCGTGATCGAAGAAAACGAAAGCCAGCACCAGGCCCCGCTCCCGGTCGATGACCACGAATCGCCGGTCCCGGATCCGCGTCACGAAGTGGAAAAAGCCGGACTCGAACTGCGCTCTGCATCCCAGAGCCCCGACATCGAACCGGCCCGCGCTTTGCGGTGAGGGACGATTGGTCGTCTGCTCGCCGTTCTCGATGCGGTTACAGTCGTCGGTGAAGGGATACACGCCCTTCCCGTCATTCCGTTCCAATCCCGAGAAGTACATGTTGGCAGTCCGGATCAGGTCCTCGCGGGAGGCCCGCTCCGCCGCCGGGACCGGCTCGAGAAAAGCCGGATGCGGGCTGCCCATCTTCTCCAGGTTCCGCGCGCCTCGCTCGCCATGAGCGCCCCCGGCCTCCCCGCGCGCCACCAGCGTTTCGATCTCCGACACCTTCCGCTCCCGCACCTTGAGCCGGACGGCCAGAATCGCGGGCGTGCCATTTTCCAGGATCGTGCCGAAGAATCCCGCCTCTCCGGCTTCCGGATCGGCTACATACAGTTTGTATGCGCCCCTCGCGCTCGCGGTGCTCCACAGCCCGTCGCCGACCTCCAGCCTCTGGCCATTCTCCGTGAACTTCACGGCCTTTGCCATCGGCAGGCGCGAGGGATCGTGCGCCACCACCGCATCGAGATACCGATGGATGAATCCGTCGAGACACCCGCGGTCGCACTTCCCCGCGGCTACTTCTCCGCCCCACCCGGACGGCATCCCGTAGGGCACCGGCAGCAGCACCGCTTCGATCTGATGGATTCTCCCGTTCTTGATCTTGAACAGCTCTCCGATCAGAAACGTGTACGGCGTGTCGTACGGGGCAGGCACGGTGAACGTCGTCCCGTTCGTCATCTTGACGGTCTTGACGCCGCCTGCGTGATCGAAGAAGACGATCGCGTACACCAGCCCGCGTTCTTCATCCACGACGGGGAATCGCCGTTCGCGAACGTGCGTGATGAACGTGGAGAAACCGGTGTCGAACTGCTGGCCGCAGGTCATCTTCTGCATTGGGTTCCCCGCCGGATTGTTCGCGGTCACAAACCCGTTCTCCATCCGCGTGCAGTTAGGGTCGAAGGGCGTGAGCCTGCCCGTCGCCTGCTCCAGCCCCTCGAAATACGAATTCGCGATCGAGATCATTCCCTCGCGGGAGCGGCGCTCGGCGGGCGCGAGGCTCTCGCCGAAGATCGGCTTGTCCGTCAGCCCCTCGGGTTTCGCCCAGGCTCCCGGCGTGGTGCGGGCGACGATCGCCTCGATCTCACTGATCCGCCGCTCCGCGATTCTGAGTCGAAGCGCCAGGATCTGCGCATGGCCATTCTCCTCCACGACGCCGAAGAATCCCACTTCGCCGCTGGCCGGATCCGCGAAGTACAGCTTGTACTTCCCGAGCGCGGTGGCGACCCCCCACATGCCCTCGCCCAGCTTCAACGTCTGTCCGTTTTCGGTGTATTTCACCGCCTTTGCCAGGGGCAAGCCGGACGGGTCGTGACTAACCAGCGCAGCCAGATACCGATCCACAAATCCGTTCAGGCACGCGCGATCGCACGGGCCTTCGCCCGCGGCCATCGTCAGGCAGCCCATTACAACAAGGATCAGTAGCCTCATCCGCATCCGTCACCTCCATTGCAGCCGCTTTTACCGCGCGGCGAGAAACGCCCGGGCGTCGCGGCTGGTTTCGCCTGGAATCTCCTCCATCGGGACGTGCCCCACCCCCTGGTAGACGATCAACTGCGAGTGCCGGATGTCGCGGTGGAAGCGTTCGGCGTACGGCACCGGAATCCCCCGGTCCTCGGAACCCCACAGGATCAGAGTCGGAACCTCAAGCGCCTGGATCCTGGCGCTGGAATCCTGCCCCTGGGTGCGGCTGAGGATGCCGAACGTCTCGCGATTGCCGGCTCGCAGGATCAGGTCGTAGTACCGGTCGATGACGACGTCGATCACGCGACGCGGATCGCCGTACATCTGCCGGACGGTCATCGCAGCCAGGAAGCGCGGCGTGGCGTGGCCCACAATCCAACCGATCACGGGCGTCCGCGCCAGGCGCAGGGCCAGGATCTTGCGCTCGTGGACCGGGTAGCCGCCTGCATCCACGAGAATCAGCTTTCTCGGGCGCTCCGGATGGGCATAGGCGAATTCCCAGGCGATGCGACCGCCGAAGGAGTTGCCCGCCAGATAGCAGGCCGGCGCGTTCAGCTTGTCCAGGAACGCTCCGAGGAACCGGACCTGCCAGGCCATGCCGTAGTCCTTCGTCGCGTTCGGGCCGGTCAGCCCGAAGCCCGGCAAGTCCAGGCGGATGACGCGATAGTCCTTCGAAAGCTCCCGCGCCCAGGCGTCCCAGGTGTGCAAGGAGGAGGCGGCGCCGTGCAGCAGGACCAGCGGGAAGCCCTGCCCCTCATCGCGGTAGTGAACCGCGAGGCCGCCGACATCCAGAAACTTCGACGGCGGCGCGGCGTACTTCGCTTTCAACCGCTCGGGCGGCACGTCCAGCCGGACCAGCGAAGCCACGCCGGCCACCAAGAGCAATAGCACCGACAGAATCACGTACGCGATCTTGTTGAGAGTGCGAGCCATGGCGCTTCTCCCGCTGAGTATACCCTTTCCGGAAACTGCCGCCCAGGCTCCTGGTGGATGCGGACCGGAGTGGGGAGAGTCAGAAAGCGATTCCGAACAGGATCGCGAACTGGTCCTGATCCGTCCGCATTTGGTTACCGGCTATGTCGTTCCGGTCCCGTTCGAAGCGGGTGTACCGGATCTCTGCGGACAGGCGCAGCCGGGCCTTCCTGAGCTCAACTCCGCCGCCAAGCGCAACGCCCAGCGAGGTGAACTTGCTCTCCGTGGACGTCCGGGTTCCCTCGTTGCTTTCGCACAGCGAACCCGTGCATGTTGATGCAGAAGACCGCGATCAAGTTGACCGTGGAACGGTTCTACAGAGTCCAGGCGGCCAAGACAAGACGCTTAGCTTCCGTTGGGAGAGATCGCGCCAAATCCGTTTGGATTCGCGATCGGTTTCCAGAGTCAAAGCGTCAGTGAGTTCCGAGTCCTACCGGCAGTAGCACGGGCTGACTGGAAAGCTGGTCGGATGGATTGCAGACGGTAATACCGCCCGGAAACCGCCAGCACCTGCGCCACACGAGGATCAGAGGTTGGTCCCCGGCTGGCGCACTCGCGGGAACCGTGAAGTTGATCTGGAACAGTCCAACCGATGTAGGCGAGAGCCCTATGTAGGTTATGGGGCCTGAGATTTGGGTGTAAGAGGCGATGCATCCGGGATCGACATTGTACGGATCGTATATCGAGGTCGGGCCGAGTTGGAGATTATGCCGGTTGACGGAAAGGGTGGGAGTGCGGTCGCACTCGACGGATAATGGGTCCGCAGGCGCGGGCTGTCCGGTGGGCACGGCTGGCGTCGCCGTCTGAAGCCCGGTGAGGTATGCGATGATGATCTCACCTGGGAGCGCTGGGCTTTCCTCTGTGACGAGCGAGTAGTCGACGTGCTGAAATACGCCGTACTGCGTTGACCCGAGGCGGAAAAACTCTCCGGGAGTGGTTGTGTCCACCGGTACCGTGGCGGAGCCCTGGACGCCGTTCTGGCTAACGACCACCTGCGTGCTGCCGGAGACTTCGCTGTAATATCCAGCCGTGAATTGCGCTTCAAGGGGAACCTGAAAATTGACTTGCTGGTAACCGCCAAGATCTGCGACGGCGAAAAGGGGAGCGGGTGCTCCGCCGATGGAGACGGTGACGCCCGCTAAACTGAAGGGCAAAGGCGCACCGGTGGCCGACACGATTCCATTCACGCTTAGTCCGGTGCAGAAGACCGTGCCGATGGAACCTGGCTGCGGAACACCTACGCGGAAACTGGCGGCATTCGTGACGACGATGTTGCCGATTTGCCCCCACATGGCCGCCGGAACCAGAATCCCGGCGGCCAGAGCACGAAACATCTGCTCTCTCATTTCGCATCTCCTATTATGGTATAAGTGGTCCGGTCACCACGAAGTTAAACCACAATTCCCTTTTTGGCCTCGCGGCCGACATGAGCATACCCCAAGGGGTGTGTCTTGGAGCCGCTGAAGCTCATCTTTTTCTCCTGAATGCCTGCCCTACAATCCCGAGAGGGTCGTCCTGCTCCTCCCGAGGACCCCGTGGCCAGCAACTGCGGCCCTTTGGACTGATTCCACCGACACCTTTCTGTCCCCTACCTCCTTGTTGACCGATTTCCCTGCTACCACGGCCTTTACCTACCCCGCTGGCACTGGCAGCGCCGCAATCCGCCGCACCATGCTTCCAAACAGGTGCCGCGTCAGATGACTCTCGGCCAGCATCAACCAGTAGTAACGGGCGTGTTTGACCAGCCTGCCCCCGGTCTTCACCAACCGTTGCTGCAAGCTGGTCAGCGACCAGTTCTCGATCTTCTTCGGCAGCACCGGGCCCAGAGGGCGCCCCCGCCAGAGGTTTCCCAAGTTGTAGGCGATCAGGCTCAGCCATAGCCGCACTTCATTCGACCGGAACCGAAGGCAACTGAACCGCGTCATCTTGACCGCCTGCTTGCCTTCCTTGATCCACTGTTCCGCCGTTCCCCGTTTGTTGTAGAACCGCACCACCGCCCGGCTGTCGGTCTCCAGGTTGATTACTATGAATCCCACGCGAGGGAACAACTCCCCGAGATGAAACTCCACCTTGGCTACCACGCGCCGCGCTGTATTCCAACTCGCCACCTGGTAGAGAAAACCCTTGTGCCAGACCAACGGCTTGTGGCCCGGCCTTCCCACTGGCCGCGTCAACAATTCCGCGATGTCCCTCTCCAGGCTGTCGTTGGCCGGGATGCGAATCGCGTACTTCACGCCGCGCTGTTCCAGCGCCTCGCAGATCTCCGGCTTGGCGAAGGCAGCGTCGGCCCGGAACACGACTTCCTTGCCCAACTGCTGCTGTCGCTCGATCTCGGGAAGCAACAGTTCTTCCCAGTCGTCGGCACTGTGGACGTTACCGGGGCCCGGCTTTGCCGACAGGCAGTCGCCCTCCCCATTGAACGACAACAGCGGGTGATAGCAGGTGGACTCGAAGTGGCCGTTGTAGGCGCTCTGCTCCTGCTGGTCGTACACAGGGACTTCGGTCGAGTCCATATCCAAAACGATCCGCTGCGGGGAATCGAGGGCCTCCGCCTTGCCGATGAGTTCGCGGTTGATGCGGGCCAAACTGCCGAAGTTCTCCTTTTCGGCCAGCATCTCGGTCTCAAAGGTCTGCAAGCGGGAGGTCAGCGCCGCCCCACGATCCCAAGTCTTCTCGGAACCGATCAGGCGGAACGCCGGATCTTGTGCGAGCCGCTCGGCATCGTTGACATCCGCATAGCCCGCGATGCGGCTGTAGACGGACTGGCGCAACAGGTCCGCCAACGGAAGCTGAGTATTCTTCCCGCGCCGCGAGTCGCTCAAGTGCTCGGCGATAAGATCGCCCAAGCCCAATCGTTCATCCAGCTCGCGCACCAGAATGAGGCCGCCGTCCGAGGTGACCCGTGATCCTTGGAAATCGACCTTGAGGGAGGCGTTGAACGATAGCTGAAACGGGTGGTTTTGTTTTTCACCCATTGGGTGTTGACCTCCAGAGTGTCTTCATCACGTTGAAACCCGCATGAATAAAGGCGTCGGAGACCCTCAAGAAGTTATTAGTAAGTGTTCAAAACGGAAATGCGGGTTAATGCCCCAGGAGAACGACTGCGCGCCCCCGGTTCCCGCCGCAAACACGAGTCCGGCCACAAGCCTGGCGACAAATCCGGGTGGGTTCTGCACAATCACTTCTAAGACAACCGCAAACGAGAACCTGACGACACCCGTCCCGAGCTAGTTCCCAAACTCGAGCCGGTCGGCGAGCAGTTCGGGGAGACCGGCCTCGCGGATCTTGGCTTGGGCGGCGCGGACGTCGTAGGGGACCCGCCGGAACTCCACCAGGCGGGTGTCGGGGTCGTAGATCGCGTAGCCGGCGCGCGGGTCTCCGTCTCGCGGCTGCCCCACCGATCCGGGATTGATGAGGTAGAGCGCATCGTGCTCCAGTTCGACCATCATCCGGCTCTCCTCGCCCTCCGGTCTGGCGAGGCGCTTCACCCCGTTGCGGTGGCACAGGAAGCCGCCCTGCAAATGCGTGTGCCCGAAGAATGAGACCTGCCTCTCGAGATAGGGGGCGACCTGGGCGATTGCGAAACTGGAAACCAGGTAGTCGTCCTCGTCGAGCGGCGAGCCGTGCAGGATCTGGAATGAATCCATCGCCGCGGGGCCCTTGGGGAGGTTGCGCAGGTAATTCAGGTTGTCGAGGGTCAGGCTTCGCCCGGTCCAGGTGGCGGCGGCGCGGGCCACGGGATTGAACCACTCCAGGTCGTCGAGCCCGGCGCAGCCCTTGTCGTGATTGCCGCGCACCACCAGTTTGGCCCGCTCGCGCGTCCAATCCACCACCCGGTTAGGGTCGGCGCCGTAGCCCACCAGGTCGCCGCAACAGAGGACCTCGTCGTAATCGCCCTCGGCGTCCCGAAGGACCGCCTCCAGGGCTTCCCAATTGCTGTGAATGTCACTGAGGATCAGGTAGCGCACAAGCGTAGCAGCGCGATCTCGGGCGGCGCCCCGATCCGCGCGGGAACTCCCACCGTGCCGATTCCCCGGGTCACCCACAGCGCCGCCGGCCCTCGCCGGTAGAGTCCGTATGTGTACGGCGTGAAGAATCGAGCCACGTTCAAAGTCTGGTGAAGGATCTCGACGTTCACCTGCCCGCCGTGAGTATGCCCGGCGATGGTGAGGTCGAAGCCCATCTGCGAAGCCGCGTCGAAAGCGTTGGGATTGTGCGACAGCAGAACGTTCGTTGCACCCGGCGTCACGAGCTTCTCCGCGCCGACCAGGTACCTCATCCCCATGCGCTGGTAGTCGACTCCGCTGACATTCAGCGTAGCATTGCCGAATCGCAACTGGCGCGATTGCTGCCGCAGGAAGTGGAGGCCCAGGCGCGCGCCCCTGGAAGTCGTCGCGTTCTCCGAACGGGCGTAGATCTCGTGGTTGCCCAGGCAGCCCAGGATGCCGGCGTCGGCGCGCAGCCGTGCGAGTTGCCGCAGACAGGCGTCCAGCGGATCGCCCTGGCTGGTGATCAGGTCCCCGGTAACCAGCGCCAGGTGGGCGCGCAGCTCATTGGCCAAGTCGACAGCCCGCTCCAGTTCCCGCTCGCTCAGGAACGGGCTCAGGTGAATGTCGCTGAGCTGCACCAGCCGCAGGCCGTGGAGGTCCTTAGGAAGGCTCGGGATCGACACATCGACCTCGCGCACGTGGAGGTCGTACCGCTCGACGAAGATGCCGAATCCCATCGCCGCGAACGGCGCAGCCAGAAGAGTGCTTCCGGTGGCGCGTAGAAACCCGCGCCGGTTGCCGCTGAAGCCCAGCGTTCTCCGCCAGAGCAGGAGCACGAGAAACGCGCCGATCGAGGCGATTGACCAGGCCAGCGCAGTCCCGCGAATCCAGGAACCCGTCCAGGACGACGGCAGCCGGTGGTAAGCGAACGGGAAATTCGAGAGGAACCCATACCCAACCCAGGCCGTCAACAAGACGGTGGCGGCCCCGATCGCGCGGCGCCTGGCCGGCGATCGCTTCGCCGCCTCGCACTCCAGCAGCCAGCGGCGGAACTTCAGTTGAATCAAGACCACCGCCGCCAGCCCAGCGACCTCCGGCACGTTCCGCCACGCAATACCCAGGATCCCCATCTGTTAACTTCCATTCTATCTTCCGGCCGGCGGCCCCGCGGGCGTTAGGAACCGAAGCACCGAACCACGGGCGTCAGGGAGTAGTTCTCGCTACAATCGAACCATGTCGCTGGTTGTGGTGGGTTCGGTTGCCTACGACGGCGTGGAAACCCCGCGCGGACGCGTGGACCGGATGCTGGGCGGATCGTGCACATACGTGGCGCTGGCGGCCAATTACTTCACGGAGGTCGCGATCGTCGCCGTGGTGGGCGAGGACTTCCGCCAGGAGGACGCGGACTTGTTTGCCGGGCGGGGAATCGACGCCGCCGGTCTGGAGCGCGTGCCCGGGAAGACCTTCTTCTGGTCGGGCGTGTATTCGGCGGACATGAACGACCGCACTACGCTCAGGACCGACCTCAACGTCTTCGCGGATTTCAACCCCAGGCTGCCGGACCACTACCGCAGGCAGCCGTACCTGTTCCTGGGCAACATCCAGCCCGCCCTCCAGCGGAGCGTTCGCGCCCAGATGGAGGGGGTGCGGGTGGTGGGCGGCGATACCATGAATTACTGGATCCGCGAGACCCGCGAGGAACTGCTGGAGACGATCAAAGAGTGGGACTTCCTGCTGATCAACGACGCTGAAGCGCGCCAGCTCTCGGGGCACTACAACCTGCGCCGCGCCGCCACCGCCGTGCTCGAAATGGGACCGCACACGCTGATCGTGAAGCGCGGCGAACACGGCGCTGTTCTCTTCCGTCGCGATGGGCATTTCGCCGCCCCGAGCTACCTGCTCGAGGAGGTGGTCGATCCCACCGGGGCGGGCGACTGCTTCGCCGGCGGCTTCTTCGGGTACCTGGCCGGGCGCCACCTGGATTTCGAGGATACGCACGCCGATCCGCGGGAGTTGCGGCGCGCCGTGATCTACGGCTCGGTGATGGGCAGCTTCTGCTGCGAGAAGTTCGGCGTGGATCGTTTTCGGACGCTGACGCGCGCGGAGATCGATGGCCGTTTCCAGGAATTCAGAAGCTTCATGGAATTCTAACGCCGTCGCCGGACCGCTGCGGATGCTGGCGCTGCTGGCCGCGCTCAGCGCTTCGGCCATCGCGTATTTCTATTCCAGGGGCTACCTGCTCTACTACGGCGACGCGACGGCGCACCTGAACATTGCGCGCCGCATCATCGATACGCGCACTCCCGGCTTGGACCAAATTGGCACGGTCTGGCTGCCCCTGCCCCACCTGCTGATGCTGCCGTTCGTGCGCTCCGACCGGCTGTGGCAGTCCGGGCTGGCGGGGGCGATCCCCTCCGGCATCTGCTTCGTCGTGGCGGGCCTGTTCCTGTTCCTGGCCGCCCGCCGGGCGTTCTCGAGCGGGGAGGCGGGCGCGGCAGCCGGCCTGCTGCTGGCCCTGAACCCCAACCTGCTTTACCTGCAATCGATCGCCATGACCGAGGCGGTCTTCCTGGCGGCGCTGGCGGCGTTGTTGTACTTCACGGTGCGGTTTCGGGAGCGGCAGTCGCTGGGGTGGGCGGCAGCGGCCGGCCTGGCCGCGGCTGCCGGCTCGCTCACGCGGTACGACGGCTGGTTCCTGATCCCGTTCGTGGCGCTGTTTTTCCTGCTGGCGGCACAGCGCCGCCGATGGCTGACGGCGTTGGTGTTCGTCGGCATCGCCGCACTGGGACCGCTCGCCTGGCTGGCGCACAACTGGTGGTACAGCGGGAACCTTCTGGAGTTCTACAACGGCCCGTATTCCGCCAAGGCCATTTACCAGCGTCAACTGGACGCTGGGCTGGCCCGCTACCCGGGCGATCACGAGTGGGGCAAAGCCTGGCTGTACTTCCGCGCCGCGGTTCAGTTGTGCGTGGGCTGGCCGCTGGTCTGGCTGGGCGTCGCGGGCGCCGTCGCCTCCCTGTTGAAAAGGGTGCTCTGGCCCCTGGCGCTGCTGGCCCTGCCGCCGATCTTCTATGTGTGCAGCATGTATTCTTCCTCGACGCCGATCTACGTGCCCCACCTTTGGCCGTACAGTTACTACAACACCCGCTATGGGTTGGCCGCCTTGCCGCTGTTGGCGCTTGCCGCGGGCGCCCTGGTTGCGATCGCCCCGCCGCGCCTCCGCCGCCTAGCGGCGGTGGTGGTGGTGCTGGTGGGGATCGCGGGCTGGCTGGCCTATCCGCGGCAGGAGGGCTGGATCTGCTGGAAGGAAAGCCAGGTGAACTCCGTGGCACGCCGCGCCTGGACGCGGGAGACCGCCGAGTTCCTCAGGGCCGAGTACCGGACCGGAGACGGCGCGCTGATTTTCTTCGGCGACCTGGCCGGCGTATTCCAGCAGGCCGGCATCCCCCTGCGCCAGACTCTGCACCAGGACAATGAGCCCCTGTGGTGGGCGGCGGTTGCCCGCCCGGACTTGTTTCTCTGGGAAAAGTGGGCGGTCGCGGTCTCGGGGGACCCGGTCTCGGCCGCCCTGGGCCGGCCCCGAAAGAACGGCCCGAGATATGATTGTGTGAAGACCATCGCAGTGAAAGGAGCGCCGGCGATCGAGGTCTACCGGCGGGCTCGATGAGAATCCCGTTTGTCAAAGCGCATGGCGCCAAGAACGATTTCCTGCTGACCTGGGCTTGCGACGCCCCTCGGGAGAATCTGCCCGCGGTGGCCCGGGCCATCTGCGACCGGCACGCGGGCGTCGGGGCCGACGGCTGGCTGCTGGTCAGAGCCTCCCCGGACAACTCGGCGGGATGCGACGGCTCGATTCGCCTGTTCAATGCCGACGGCAGCGAGGCGGCGATCTCCGGCAACGGCACCCGGTGCACGGCGGCGTTTCTCGTCGATGCCGGGATGGTCGATGGCGAGCGGGTGCGGATCTCCACCGGCGCGGGCGTCAAGCATCTCCGGCTGATCGAGCGCAAGGGCCTGGCCTACTTCTTCGAAATGCGGATGGGCACGCCGGCGGTGGCCGAGGGCCAGTTGCGCTTCCGCCTGCCTCTGGCCGGCGGGGAGCGGGAGGTGACCCTCCTGGATGTGGGCAATCCGCAGTGCGCGGTATTTGTGGACAGCCTGGGTTTCGACTGGCGGACCCTGGGCGCCGAGATCGAGGCGCACCCCTTCTTCCCCAACCGCACCAACGTCTCTTTCGTGCAGCCGGTTGACGAGCACGCACTCGAAGTCCGATTCTACGAGCGGGGGGTCGGCGAGACCATGAGCTCGGGGACCGGATCGACCGGTGCCGCGGCGGCCGCCATTCTGCGCGGCGTCGCCCAAACCCCGGTTCGGGTCCTTACGCCCGCGGGCCCTCTGGATTTGCGCTGGGATGACGATATATACCTGACCGGCCCCGCCGAGATCGTGGCCGGCGGCGAATTCTACTTCTGACAATGGAGCAGCATGGACAGCCTCGGAATCGAATCGAAGACGCACGCGCAGCAGCTTGAGGAAAAGATCCGCAACCATGCGGCCCGAGTCGGGATAGTCGGCCTGGGTTATGTAGGGCTGCCCTTAGGGGTGGAGTTCGCCAGAGCGGGCTTCCCGGTCACCGGCATCGACATCGGGGAAGCCAAGGTGGCCCAGGTCAATGCCGGGGACTCCTACGTGCTGGACGTGCCGGGCGCCGTGCTTGGGCCGCTGGTCGAGCGCGGGCGCCTGCGCGCCACAACGGATTTCGCGGTCATCTCCGAGCTGGACACGGTCAACATCTGCGTCCCCACCCCGCTGCGCAAAACCAAAGACCCCGACATGAGCTACATCGACGCCGCCTGCCGGGAAATCGCCCACTACATCCACCCCGGCATGCTGGTGATCCTGGAGTCCACCACCTACCCCGGCACCACCGACGAGTTCGTCCTGCCGATGCTGGAGAAGTCCGGCCTGCGCGTGGGGCGCGACTTCTTCCTGTGCTTTTCGCCCGAGCGGGTCGATCCGGGCAACCCCAAGTACCAGACCGCCAACATCCCCAAGGTAGTCGGCGGCATCACGGCGGCCTGCACCCACCTGGGCTCTCTGTTTTACTCGCAGGCGCTGGAGCAGGTGGTGCCGGTCAGCTCGACCCGCGTGGCCGAGATGGTGAAGCTGCTCGAGAACACCTTCCGCATGATCAACATCGGCCTGGTGAACGAGCTGGCGATGATGTGCGACCGCATGGGGATCAACGTCTGGGAGATCATCGACGCGGCGGGCACCAAGCCGTTCGGGTTCATGCCCTTCTACCCCGGGCCGGGCCTGGGCGGCCACTGCATCCCCATCGACCCGTTCTATCTTTCCTGGAAGACCCGCCAGGCGGGCTTCGAGGCGCGGTTCATCGAGTTGGCGGGCTACATCAACGGGCAGATGCCGCATTTCGTGGTGGACAAGGTGCAGAACGCGCTGAACGACCACAACAGGCCGCTGCGCGGCTCTCACGTGCATATCCTGGGGGTGGCCTACAAGAAGGATATCGACGACCTGAGGGAATCGCCGGCCCTGGACGTGATGCACCTGCTGCTTCGGCGCCGCGCCAGGGTCACCTACAGCGACCCATACATTCCGCGGGTGTCGGTGGACGGGCTGGAGCTGGCGGCGGAGCCTCCGGAGAAGATGATCCCTCTGGCCGACTGCGTGGTGATCGTCACCGACCACGCGGGGTTCGACTACGCAGCGCTGGTCGAACAGGCGCGGCTGATCGTGGACACCCGCAACGCCCTGAAGGGCTGCGTCTCCGAGAAGATCGTGCGGCTGTAGGATAAGGCTCCAGCCTTGTCCCGCCAAGCACGGGGCGGGAGCCCCGTCCTACCGGGCTGTCTTCACATACAACCCGGTGGTGGCGTCGACGAAAACCGAGTAGTTGCTCACGACGACCGACTCGCCCCAGACCACGCGCCAGGCCGGGTTGCGGAGCTCTTTGGTGAGTTCCAGGAGGAACTGAATCGGCATGCCGGGGTGCTTCTTGGCGTAGTCCGCGCCTTTCTTCATGGCGATTTCGTACGCTGCCACAGCGTCCGTCTTGACCGCCTGGATGAAGAAGGGTCTGGTCTGGCCTCCCGGGAACCAACTGTCCTCGGAACCGCCGAACACACCCTTGGGGAGGTTGGAGGCGGGAACCGCCACCACGGAGTAGGTGTACCGGCGGGCGCGGTGCCTTCGTTGGGTGACGAAGGTGCACTCCCATGCGCCGGCCTTTCCGCCCGCGCTCTTGACTTGCTTGAGATCCAGGTTGCCCATCGAGAGCAGTTGTGCGTCCGGCGCCCAACTGCGGGCGGTAACGTACATCTGGTCTCGGGCGTACAGCGCGGTGACGGGCTCGGCCGGCTTTTCGGGTTCCTTCTGCGTAGCAGCGGGCTTGGGTTCTTCCGAACAGCCAACCATGAGTAGGAGGAGCGGGAGGCACGCGATGACAGCGGAAGTTCGTTTCATGTCCGTTAACCTGATTAAGCCTCATTCTAGCCGAAGATGCCGGCGCGCAACAGTCAATTTGCGCGCATCCATGCCCGGCGCACTCCAGGCCGGTGGAAAAGCGGGTTGTTTGTCTCGGGGCCGTGCCATAATGGGGGCAAGGGAGGTGTATGCCCCGAGCATCCCTCGCAACTACCGGCCTGGCGCTGGGACTCGCTCTTGGCGTTGCGGTCGCAACTGGGCAGACCCAGCAGCCAGCTCCAACCCCCGCGCCGTCTTCCGGCGGGTCCTCCACGGGCGGCAGCACCAGGGTTCCGGCGCCGTCGGTCAGCCAGCAGCCAGCGGATTCCACCCGGCAGACGACACAATACCCGGAATTGCAGCGACCGATCTTCCTTTCCGGAAGCGTGTTGCTCGACGACGGAACACCCGCACCCGCGAGCACCACCATTCTACGTGTTTGCAGCGGCAGGCCCCGGCCGGTGGCGTATACGGACTCCCGAGGCCACTTCAGCCTGGACCTGAGCCGCAGTACGAACATATTGCCCGACGCCAGCACGAGTTCGCTGGATGGGTTTGAGCAGATGGCGTCGGCGGGCGCTTCCAGCCTCAGCCGCACCATCGGCGGCGGGCGCGTGACCGAGCAGATGATGAGCCGATGTGAGTTGCAGGCGTCTCTAGTGGGCTACCGCTCGGACTCCATCGACCTCTCGGGACGCCGCTTCATGGATAAACCGGACGTGGGCACGATCCTTCTGCACCGGTTGGCCAAGGTGGAGGGCAGCACCATCAGCGCCATCAGTCTGGCAGCTCCCAAGGGCGCCAGGAAGGCATACGAAAAGGGTATCGCGGCCTCCAGGAAGAAGAAGTGGGACGAGGCGCAGACGCACCTGGAACAGGCGGTGGCGCTCTACCCCCAATACGCCGACGCGTGGTACGAGCTCGGCGTGGCCCTCCACGAGCAGGGCCATCTCGATCAGGCGCGCAATGCTTACCGGCAGGCGCAGAACGCGGATTCCAAGTTCCTGAAGCCTTACAGGCAGATGGCGGTTATCGCCGTGCGCGAGAAGAAGTGGGAGGAGGTGGCCCAGACCACCGACCGGCTCCTGCGGCTCGATCCGGTCGATTTCCCCGACGCGTACTTCCTTAGCGCGGTGGCCCGCTTCAATCTTGGCGACCTGGATGCTGCCGAGAAGAGCGCGCGCGCGGGCATGAAACTCGACCCAAACCACCGCATGCCCAGGTTCGAACATGTGCTCGGGTTGATCCTGGCGAACAAGCGGGACTACGCGGGCGCGGCTCAACTGATCCGGAGCTACCTCCAGCGTGAGCCGGACGGACAGGACTCCGCCCAGGTCCGCAGTCAACTGGCAGAAATCGACAGACTCCTCGACACGCCCGCCGCCCCGACACCGCCGAACCCGTGAGCGCCGGATTCAAGTTGCGCCGCCCCCGGCGCAGGTAAGCGACAGGCTTCGCAGGCGCCGCCGGCGTTCCCCGTACGCAGTCACTCTTTCCGGAGCATCGGGATGCGAACCCGGCACGCTTCCGTTCGCAGCACTCGCTGCGCTGCCAACGCCGTCTGGTACAGGCGCCCCAAAGACCTCCCAGACGACTCGAAAGACTGGACTTCGGAGCCATCGATGACAATGGCAACCTCGAAGCGCACCTGTGTACACACCGTCCTGCCGGCTGGGGCTGCTTCGGGCGTCAGTGGCAGCGGCAAGTGCTTTCTGTTCGTATACTTCTGGCCGGGAGCTACTGGCGTGGCGTAGAACGTGGGGGGATGTACCCAGGCTATCGTCGGGTCTGGCGGGAGATACTCCCTCCAACACGCAACCACGGCGGTGTCGGGAGGCTCAAACCTCACTCGGGGCGATTGCGGCACGAAGTATGGCGGTGACAGATCGTCCTTCACGTCCAACACGTAGATCTCCCGATCTCGCCTGTTCTCGACAGTGTAAGTGATTTCCAGTCTGCCCTCCGTGACTCGAAACCCGGCAACCAGGGAGACTCTGTCGGATGGGAGCACCGGATTCGGCTGGGTCGGCTTGAGGTTCGGGCGGGGCTTGGCAATCGGTGGCGCAGGCGGCTGCGTGGCGGGCCGTTGCGGTGGTTCTGACATGGCGGACTCCCTTCGGGCCATTTCGGCGGAGTTCAGGTGCGCCATGAACCCCGGTGGCGCCGAAAGCGCCAGTAGAGCTGCAAGTATCAGGAGCAGCACGGCCGGGATTTTACCACAGCAACCGGCGGGGTGATCCTGTGTTGCGGGTTCCTGTTGCGGATTCCGTCCGCGGACAGGTGTATACTCGGTGCTGATCGGGGAGGGTGAAGATCACCAGCTCCGTAACTCCAGAAGGAGGCACACCACAATGGCAGATACCGCGCAGGGAGCGCCGGCAAGCCCCGCGCAAGGGCTGACCCTACTCGAGAAAAGCATCCTGATCTCGAAGGGAATGTCGGAGCAGGAAGTCGGGCGTCTGATTGAAGCGGGCGTCAGGGGCAAGGAGGACCTCAAAGTCATCGGGGACGCCGGGACGCTGGCGGAACTGCTGGGCCTGCGTTCCGAGGTGGCCGAGCGGGTCATGTCCTGGGCGCTAGGTGGCGCGGCAGCCCCGAGCCCGGACAAAATCGTGGTTCAGTCTGGCGACATCGTGCTCTGCGTACACTGCGGCACCAAGCAGCCCAAGGATTACAAGAGCGGCGACCTGTGCGGCGCCTGCGGGAAGCAGGCCGAGCCGATCATGGCCTGCTTCTGGTGCGGCGCCACGGGGCCGGGCAAGTTCTGCCTCCAGTGCGGGGCCTCCTTTGTTCCCACGGCGGAACTGGAGCTGGGAATCCTGCTCAAGCGGGAAGGAGTCCCCAAGGACGAAATCCCCGAGAAGCTGCGCCGGATGGTCCAGGCGGAGAAAGACGTGCTTTGGGGGCGCGCCCGCCGGTACTAGAGCGGGTTGAACCGTGGAACGGGCGATCTGCGAGCAATGCGGCCACTCCCAGCCCAGGGAATGGGTTGCGGGGCAGTTGTGCGTAGCGTGTGGAGCTGCGGTGCGCCGCGAAGTGCGGTGCGCCTGGTGCGCCGAGTGGATTCCGGCGGGCCGGTTCTGCCGCACCTGCGGGTGCGACGTGCTCAGCCCGGAGCAGTATGGGCCGGCGCGCATGCTGAAGAGCGCCGGCGTCGACCGCTACTCGATCGCGCAACGTCTTCGCGAGCTCGACCCGGAGCAGGCCGCCAACCTGGCGCGGATCTATAACGCACAACTGGCGGTGGTGACGAGGCGGATCGAAGAGCTGCGGGTGTGCGAGAGCTACCTGCTCCAAAAGGGATTCTCGAAGCGCCTCGACGAAGAGCTGGTCCCGCGATTGCCGATGGAGAAAGACGTTCTTGCGGCCTTCGCGGAAGGGCCGGAGGGTCCCTTCCACGCCAGCCAGGAGACGCTGCTCGATATTGCGGCGCGGAGCCCGATTCCACTCACTCGGTCGCTGGCGTCGATCGCGCTGGTGCGGCTGGGGCATTTCAAAGGGTTTTACGACGCCGTCTGCGAGGCCTTGGGAAGCAGCGATCGGGAGCTGGCGCTGGAAGCGGCGCTGGTGTTCCCACATTGGCGGATGAGAGTGAGCCCGTACGATCTGTGGCGCGGGGATCCCGCGTATGCGTACGGCGGCATCAAGGGTGTAGATCGGCGGCCGTTTGCCGCGGTGGCGGGCGCCGTGCCGCAGGGGTCCCCGTTGCGGTCGTGGGCGGCTGCCGCGGTCACGCTGGCCTGGAGCGGCGAGTACGGAGTTGTGCCGGAGCCCGGGGAGTACCGGGATCCGGGGCCGCCCGAGTGGTTGCGAACCGAACTCGGCGCGGGGCTTTCGGCCCGCGACCCGGACCTGCGCTTCACCTGCGCCATGGCGCTGGGAGAAGACGGAATCGTGGCCCGGGCCCTGGATTCCGGCGACCCGCAGCAGCGGCTGGTGGCCCGCACATTCCTGGCGAAGCGTAAGTCGCCCGCGATTGCGCCGCTGCTGATCGAGGGTCCGGAGGAAATACGCGAGGAGATCCTCGAGCGCCTCCGCAGCCCGCTGCCGGATGCGCTGGTCGATCCGGTGCTCCGGGCGGTGGAACGATGCGATGCCAAGAGCCGCGCCAGGGGCGCCCGGCTGCTGCGGCCGAGCCTGACGAAGGGGATCGTGGAGCGGCTGGTCCGGCTCGGCCGGAAGGAACGCGACGCGGAGGTGTTCAAGATTCTGCTGGATGCCGAGCAACTGCCGGCCGGGCGGGAAGTGATCCGCGCGGTCATCGAGGAGGGTTTTTTCGAGACGCTTTGGGGGGCGGTGTACGATGCCCCGCAGCACGTTGATTTCACCGATCCGGCGGTTCTGAAATTCGCGGCGAAGGGCGATGCGTCGGCTCTCGAGAAGCTGGTCACCGTCGCGGGGAGGCAGATCGAGAAGGGCCCGGGGAACGAGGACGCACTGGTGCGCTTTCTGGTGGGAGTCGCGTTTGGAGATGGGCCGGGGGAGGTGCGGTGCAACGCTTACGGCGTGCTGGAGAGGTACGATCAGCAGCGCTGGGACTGGCTGAGCCCAGCGAGCCTTAGGAGGCTGTTCGGGGGCGCGGCCTGGGTTCTGAAGGCCATCGTACCGCAGCTCCAGGAAATCGAGCTCGCGCAGATGTGCGGCGGCCTGCTGGAGAAACTGACGAGCCGCTGGGCCGAGCTGGCGGAAGTCCTCACCGACGAGGACCGGGAGGCCGTGAAACAGCTCGCCAACGGGCTGCAGGACTCGGCATGCAGCGACACCCGGTGGCGATCTGAATCGGCGAAGCTTCTGGCGAAGATGGCGGTGAGTTCTCCGGGGGAAGCGCTGCCGGCCGTCAGCAAGCTGTTGCGGGAGTGCGGCCTGCAATGGGGATGCTGGGACATCCCGGGCGATCTCCTGGCGGAATACAGTGCGCTCGCCAGGCGAATCCGACGCGAGGAGGCGCTGGCGGAAGAGCTGGCCAGCGCGCTCACCGCAATGCTGAGCGAGGCTAGCCTCGAGGAGCGGTATGCTCCCGCAATCGAATTGCTGACGAACCTGGCGAAGGATCATCCCGCTCTGCGGAAGGGGATCGCGGCGGGAACGGCCTCGATCCTCGAGGACCGCGAGTGGGGCGACCGCGATCTGAAGCCGCCGCTGGACAACCTGGCCGACGCTGTGGGGTTCGAGGAGAAGCGCGAAGAGGAGGCCGAGGCTGTGCCGGCGCCGCCTGAGACGCCGCCGATAGCACCCGAGGTTTGGGACCACCTGGAGATGCTCCCCGAGGCGCCGGTGAAGACGCTGGCGCAATACGTTTCCTTCCTGAAGGCCATGAACCAGACCAAGGACCCGATGGCGGTCATCACGAGCCACGGGATGACGGTGGAAACCTTTGGAGAGTGCGTGTCACAGTGGGGCGAGGTGATATCAGGCAACGACGCGCTCGCGGTTCGCTACGGCCAACTGGTCTCCGGGTTGTAGTTCTATCCCAGCGTGATTTCCAGCTTCGTGACCGATGCCGGGGGGAAGCGGTGCCCCACCAGCGAGCCTCGCGCCGAAAGGGCCTCCGCCTTCGGCTCCACCTCTCTGGGCGCCTCGAAGCTGTTGTGCGCGTGAACATCGCTCGCCGCCAGCGTTACCGCCCGGATGGATTGGGCCGCCCCGCCACGGATGGCGATCTCGGCCTCGCGCGCCTGGTCCAGGCTCGGATTGGTGACCGTCAGGGTCAACTGCTTCCCGTTGAGCGACGCCGAACCGGCCAGCCCGGGCAGCGTGGCCGGCTGCGTGTTCCTCGAGTACTTCACTTCGGGCGCCGTGAACACCGACCGGACGGACTGAGCGCCCTGGTGCGCGGCGTACATGGCGAAGACGTGATAGGTGGGGGTGACGCAGAACTTGTCCTCGTGCGCCAAGAACAGCGATTGCAGGCAGTTGACAAGCTGGGCAATGGCGGCCAAGGCGACCTTGTCGGCGTGGCGGTTGAAAGTATCCAGAGTCAAACCTGCCAGCACGGCGTCGCGCATGGTGCTTTGCTGGCCGAGCAAAGCCTCCGGGAACGTCTCGGTGCCGGAGGCGTACCAGGCGCCCCACTCATCCACCACCAGCTTGACTTCATGCCGGGGATCGGACTCTCGCATCACGTTCCAGTGCGCCTGGATCAGCGATTCCATCTGGTTGGCCTCGCGCAGGATCTCGTAGTACTGCTCGGCGTCGAATTTCAGAGCGTCGCCCTTGCCCCGGAGCCACTCGGTGGTGCGTCCTCCGCTGGCATTCCAGGCATAGTGGTGCAGCGCCCAGCCCCACATGCCTCGAAGCACGCCGCCTTCGGCCGCTTTCTTGAAGAACCGCCGCGTCCATTCGACGTTGTCTCCGGGGGGCCCGGAGCCGACCAGCGACAGCCGCATGCCGTAGCCCGGTAGCCACGCCGAGTAGCGGCGATACTCGGTCGCATAATCCTCGGGAAGGAAGTTGCCTCCGCAGCCCCAGGATTCGTTGCCGGCGCCCCAGAAACGCACATTCAACGGATCGCGCTCGCCATCCGCCGCCCGCCGCTCCGCGAGCGTGGTGCTCCCCGCGGGAGCATTGCAGTACTCCACCCAGCGCCAGAACTCCTGCGCGGGCAGACTGCGCACATTGGCGGCGAAATACGGCTGCGCGCCCGCGAGCTTCGAGAACCGCGCGAACTCGATGGTGCCAAACTCGTTGGGATCGTAACGCGCGGGACCGTCGCGCCGCGCGGCTTTGGACCACTCCGCCGCGTCCAGCCAGAAGTTGGTCCGCTTGGGCCGCTTCTCCCGGGGGCCGACGCCGTCTCTCCAATCGTACTGATCCGCGAAACAGCCGCCCGGCCAGCGGATCACGCCCGGCTTGATCTTGCGCAGCGCGTCGATCAGCTCCTTGCGAAGGCCGCCGATGTTGGGGACCCTGGACTGCTCTCCGACCCAGATCCCGTCGTAAACGACTCCGCCGAGGTGCTCGACGAAGTGGCCATAGATCTCCGGGGCGATCCTGCCGATAGGTTCATCGAGCAGAACCTCCACCCGCGATTCCGCCGTCTGCGCCGACAGCGGGGAAGAAACGATATCGCGCGCGGCCAGCCAGGCCGTCCCAGCGGCGGCCGTTTGTAGGAAATGCCTTCTGGTGTTCATGGTTGAAAGCGCTTTCAGGATGATATAGTATGCCTTGACGCTTCCGCGAGTCAAGCGGCAAGGAAGAGTTACAATCGAGTATCCAGATGCGTACCTATCCCTTGTCGCTTCTGTTGCTCGCCTTGCCGGCCGCTGCCGTGGAAATCGAACAGCGGGTCGATGCGCTGCTTCAGCGGATGACGCTGGAAGAGAAGCTCGGCCAGATGTCACAATCCAACGCGCTACGCAGCGCCGGGATTACAGCCGAGGTCAAGGCGGAAATCCGCAGGGGGCGCTGGGGCTCGTTCCTCAACGCCGGCAGTTTCGAAGACCGGGCCGAGGCCCAGCGCATCGCGGTGAAGGAAAGTCGCCTCGGCATCCCGCTCATTTTCGGGAGGGACGTGATCCACGGCTACCGCACCGTGTTCCCGATCCCGCTGGGGCAATCGGCGAGCTGGGATCCCGAACTGATCGCGCAGGCCGCGCGCATTGCCGCGCGCGAGACCGCGGCCATGGGCATCCAATGGACTTTCGCCCCGATGCTGGACATCGCCCGCGATCCGCGCTGGGGCCGCATCGCCGAGTCGCTCGGCGAAGACCCCTACCTGGCGAGCGCGCTAGGCGCCGCCATGGTGCGCGGCTTCCAGGGCGCCTCGCTCGTTGCGCCGGATTCGATCGCGGCCTGCGCGAAGCACTACGTGGGCTACGGGGCGGCAGAAGGAGGGCGGGACTACAACACCACCTGGATCCCCGAGGTGGAACTCCGGAACGTCTACCTGCGCACGTTCCAAGCCGCGCGCGAGGCTGGCGTCGCTACGTTCATGAGCGCCTTCAACGACCTGAATGGCGTCCCGGCCACCGGCAACGCCTTCACGCTGCGCCAGGTGCTGCGCCAGGAATGGGGCTTCGACGGATTCGTGGTGAGCGACTGGAATTCCGTGATCCAGATGGTCAATCACGGCTACGCCGGCGATGCCGCCGACGCCGCGTTCAAAGCCTTGCGCGCCGGCGTCGACATGGAGATGACCAGCACGTCCTACTACGACCACCTCAAGTCTCAGGTCGAAGCCGGCAAGGTGGACCTGAAGCTGATCGACGAGGCGGTGCGGAACATCCTGCGCGTGAAGATGCGGCTCGGGCTGTTCGACAAGCCGGCGCCCACCGCCCCGGACAAAGCGGCGCTGTTCACTGCCGAAGGGCAGGAGATCGCGAAGAAGCTGGCGACCGAAAGCACGGTGCTGCTCAAGAACGAGAACCGCGCGCTGCCGCTCTCTAAATCCATCCGCAAAGTGGCGGTGATCGGACCGCTGGCCGACAGTCCCGTGGACCAGATGGGTTGCTGGGTCAGGGATGCCGATCCCCGCGAAGTGCGCACGCCGCTGGCGGCGCTCAAAGAGACGCTGGGCGCATCGCGCGTGGTCTATGCCCCGGGCCTGAAGACCAGCCGCGATACGAGCCGGGCCGGGTTCGCGGCCGCGCTTCGGGCCGCTCGGGGCGCGGATGTCGTGCTGCTGTTCCTGGGCGAAGAGCAAAGCCTTTCGGGCGAGGCGCACTCGCGGGCCTTTCTCGACTTGCCCGGGGCGCAGGAAGCGCTGGTCGAGGAGGTTGCCCAGGCGGGCAAGCCGATGATTGCGGTGATCCTGGCGGGCCGGCCACTCACCTTCCAGAACGTGGCCGAGCGCGTCCGCGCGGTGCTTTACGCCTGGCATCCCGGCAGCATGGGCGGCCCGGCCCTCGCGGACCTGCTGTTCGGGGACGCTGTGCCGTCCGGCAAGCTGACGGCATCCTTTCCGCGCACCGTGGGCCAGGTGCCGGTCTACTACAACCACATGAACACCGGCCGGCCGCCTGTTCCCGAGGACCTCGGGATCCGGATGGGAATGCCAAAGGATCCCCAGCGAGACACGTCGAAGTATATCGACGTGGACTACACGCCGGAGTACCCCTTCGGCTTCGGGCTTTCCTACACCACATTCGAGTACTCGGACCTCCGCCTGTCTTCGCCCACAGTGCCGGTGGGCGGGACGCTGACGGTCTCCGCCGGCGTCGCCAACACCGGCCCGGTGGAGGCGGAGGAGATCGTGCAACTCTACACCCGGCAGCTCGTCG
>Ga0187878_1001131_pt1 | contig 27126 bp, 30 predicted proteins | sample June2016WEW_17_1_FD_132979 | JGI IMG/M metagenome (GOLD analysis project Ga0187878, IMG submission 132979) | Peatland microbial communities from SPRUCE experiment site at the Marcell Experimental Forest, Minnesota, USA - June2016WEW_17_150 | ecosystem: Environmental > Terrestrial > Soil >...
AATGGCAAGCTTGTCAGCGTCTATGGCATCAAAGCGATTGACCAGTGGAGGACTCCAAAGGGAATCGAGATTTTCGGACCAAAACACTTCGGATTCAACATTGAATACAAACCATTCGAAAAACTTGTACATGGCCATTAGACCTTTTCTATTTCTGCGCAAGTGCTTCACGTTGTGCACGTCGTCTGTGGAGACCTCCATCGTTACCAACTCATGGGTCGCAGTCTTGACAGCGAAGTCAAGCTTAACGTACCTCCTCCTCTTATTGTGCTTCCTCTCGATCCAGTCCCCCGCCTTCTAGACCTTTATCTCGATGTAGTCGACTGCGATGCTGACTGGCTCGTTCGTCTTCCTGAGGCTCCGGTAGTGGTCGACGGGTTTGTTTAGAATACGTTTCGCACGCGCCTGGACTAATCGAAAGTTAGAAATAACTCCGAAAGAATGAGGTTTGAACGATGATTGATATGACTGCTATGAAGTTGGGCTCGCTGGAGCCTATGGCTGTATGGTCGATTTTCGAGGAGATCACGAGGATACCACGTTGTTCGGGAAAGGAGCAGAATGTCCAGTGTTGGTTGAAGAAGTGGGCTGAAGAGAACCACGTCAAGTTCAAGAAGGATGAGGTTGGTAATGTCCTCCTGATACGGGAGGCGTCGTCGGGGTGCGGGTGCTACCTAGGCCTTGTCCTGCAGACCCACCAGGACATGGTCTGCGAGAAGGACGAGGGGAGCTCCCACAACTTCGACACAGATCCCATCCCCGTGAAGGTGGAGAAAGACATCGTAAGGGCAGACAGGACGTCCCTTGGGGCGGACAACGGCATTGGCATGGCGATCTCTATGGCGTTACTCATCGATCCCACCTTGAAGAGGCATGGCAGGGTCGAGGCCCTGATGACGGTGGAGGAGGAGACTGGCCTCAAGGGGGCGATGAAAATGAAACAGGGTTTCTTCACGAGCAAGAACATGATCAACCTCGACAGCGAGGAGGAGGGCGTGATAATCATAGGCTCGGCCGGAGGCGGCGGAACCCAGTACACGGTCTCGGTGTCCCAGGAGCCGATGGAGGGATGGTCGGGGATGAGGGTCAAGGTCGATGGTCTCCTCGGTGGCCACTCGGGGGTTGACATCCACCTACCGAGAGCGAACGCGAACAAACTCCTCGGCGACTTTCTCTACGCCCTGATCAAGGAAACCCCCCTCCGGATATCAAACATCGAAGGCGGCACGAGGGGGAACGCTATACCACGGTCGGCGACCTGCGTCTTCGCTGTCCCCAAGAAGAATGCCTCGATGGCGAAGGCGGTCATCGATAAGTGGAGCAAGAAAGCTAAGCGTGACTTCCCCGTCGAAGAGAGCATGATCTTTTCCCTGACCGACGCACAGGTAGAGAAAGCGATCTCTGAGGAGAAGACAGCGTCGATCGTTGGGATACTGAAGGAGGTCAAGCAGGGGCCGTTCTCATGGAGCAAGAACATAAAGGGCCTTGTTGAGACATCCAACAATCTCGGCATAGTGAAGACCGAGGAGGGTGCCATTAAGATTTCCGTCAGCTCCAGGAGTTCGGAAGCCGAGGATATGGCTAAGGACAGGAAGATCCTTAATGAGATTGCCGTGAAGTACGGCGCCATTGTGGTCCAACCGCCGGGTGGAACCGGTTGGAAGGCAGACGTCACCTCCCCATGGCTCCACTTCGTTGCCTCGATCTACGAGCAGGTCCTGAGCAAAAAGCCCGTTGTGACCGCAATCCACGCTGGGCTCGAGTGCGCTCAGTTCATCAATCTGGAGCCCGGGCTTAGGGTGGTCTCAATCGGCTCCACCATAAAGAATCCTCATAGCCCACAGGAAATCGTCTACATTGACTCCGTAAAGATGGTCTATAGCGTCGTGAAGGCTGTGGCCGAGAAAATGGGCAATGACTATAGGTGATTGAGGCACCGCTAACGTTTTAGGTTTTTCTTAGTTAAAAAATTTAAATATTTTCCAAGTACAACCTATATTTATGTCTCTGATAGATATAATGAAGACAAGGAGAAGCATTAGGAGCTTCCTCCCGAAGCCCGTGAGCGACGAGGACGCGATAAAGATACTCGATGCCACCCGTCTCGCGCCCTCGGGCGGCAACAGGCAACGCTGGAAGTTTATTTACGTCAACGACCCTCAGGTCCTGAGGATGATTAAGAACTGCGCTCCTGGCCTCTACGGGGACGCCCCGGCAGCCGTAGTCGCCGGCCTCGATGATGAGGGCAGTAGTCCAGGTAGCGTTATAGGTCTCCTCGACATAGGCTTCGCAACCGAAAACGCCCTCCTCGCCGCCCACGCCCTCGGCCTAGGCGGATGCGCGGTGGGCTCCTTCATCGCGACGGCCGTGAAGAAGGTGTTAAATGCCCCGGACAGATTCAGACCCGTCCTCATATTCTCTATCGGTTACCCTGATAAGGAGCCCCCCGTGCCATCAAAGAAGAAGCTCTCAGAGATCGTCTACATTAACGAGTATGGAAAGGCCTGGGAAAGGCTGGAGGAATTGGTGTGAGCCAGACGCTCGACGACCGCTACTTCGACCTCACCATGAAGGTCCTCAACTACGCCATGGAATTCGTTAATCAGCCCAGCTATGCCTCACTCAGGATGACAGACGTGCTCCAGAGCCTCATAGACATCTCAACTGAGATAGAGGGCATTGAGAAGAAGGAATTCTACGACTCGGTGAAGAAGAAGTTCAGGGATAGGAAGCTCATGGCGATCAAGCAGGCCGAGATCGATTTCCTTAACGAGCTCCTAATCTTCTATATCGAAGAGTGGAGAAGAAGAAAGTAAAAATCGCCTTCTTTAAAAAGTAAGAATTTTAAGGCCTTAAGGGCCTTTTTTCTGACCTTTGTGGCGACTTTCATGTGTCCTCGCCTTCTCAGGGGGAGGCGGGTAGGCGAGAGTTTACTGTGAGATAACCTGAGGCTCACCAAAGTCTCCGCGAACTTGATAGCCGTTGGCAGGGGGTCGACGACGGGAACTCCGATCTCCTTCGTAATCCTCTCCGCTATGCCGGTCATTCCCGTGCATCCTAGGATGAGGACCTCTGCCCCATCAAGCTCGATGGCCTTCCTCCCCTCTTCGACCAAAGCGTGGGACGTCGTGTCCCGATCCTTTTGAAGATCGAGAACGGGTATTCCTGTCACTCGGACGGATGCCAATTTATTGGACACCCCGTAGATCTCGGCGTTATCCCTTATCAGGGGGATGATATTCTTGACCACACTTATCACCGAGAACCTGTCGCATAGCGATGCCGCCACAAGCATGGATGATTCACAAGGACCCGTGACCGGGATGCTCACAAGCTCCCTCCCGGTCCTGACGCTCGGGTCACCAAAACAGTTGACAACGACTGCATTCACTCCGTCTGCCTCCGCCTCAGTTATCCTCTTTATTATATCCGGACCAGCAAGGGCCTCATCGTACCTAGATTCTATCGAGGCTGGGCCGTGCTCTATGCCGACTCTGTCTAACTGGGTTTCGGGACATATCCCTGAAAGCCTTCGTACTCTGTCGAGATATTCTTTGTTCTCAAAGCTAGGCATACCTGTCCTGACTATAGGCAATATTATTCTGATTCTCATTCGGTCTGCACCTAATCGCACGCGCGGTCAGGTCCTTTTTATATGATTTCCTCTATCGGCTTGTAGGGTATGTCGAAGCCGAAGTGCCTTGGATTGTAGATCTTCAGGCCCCTCTCGGTCCTCCAGACATTGACGGCTTTCACCCCCACGACGGCAACTTTTCTCCCCTGCGTCCAGGCCTCAGCACGAAAGTTCGATAGACCCTCCCCTGTCCTGCTATCTATGACGGTGAACGGGTCTGGGCAGGTGACGTAAGGCTCGCCGTCGAGCCAGGATATTTGGTTCTCGTTCTTATACCAAAAGCGGAAGAGCTTTCCATTGAAGTCTCCTGTGCCCTTGATCCAGCAGTTGCCCCAGAGAAACGCGGACTTCCCCTCCGAAGTTCGGGCCACTATCTCGCCCTCGAATATCTTGTACCCCTTCGTAGCCTCGACGATCTTTCCTATTGGATCGTCTCCTGACTCGTTAGCTTCCTTGATTGCCTTCCCTACCTTGATCGCCTGGGAGTAACTGTCTTGGACCGCTGATTCCTTGATATCCCTGCCCTTCACTGACATCACGGTCGAGTTGAAGCCTCCTGAGACTATGGCGATGGCCCTGCTAATGTCCTCCAGCCTCTGCCAGCTGAGGGACTTCTCGAAAACCAACATGTCTCCCCAGATAGTCGCTATAACTACAGGCGTCGCGGGAAGCTGCTTCACGTTGAAGCTCGTGAAGCACAGTTCCGGCACGGCACGCTGCCCGGCCATGTCGGCGTCCACGACGGGCACCCCCTCCCTCGCTCCGCTTATGGCCTGACGATATATTCCCGGGCCTATCTCACCGGCGAAGTGGGCAACGTATTTTCTATCCCCCTTTATTTTCTTCAGTCGCTCGATGGCTGCCTGCCTCCACTCCTCCCCTTGGATCTTCGCGCCCTTAAGTAGGGGAAAGACTCTGTCCATCTCGCGGAAGGCAATCTCCATATAGGGGTCGCCTCTGACCGGTGGCCCGTACCTCTCCTGGTCCTCCCTGATTATACCACCGCCTATCCCTATGGGTACCAGGATCGGGCTGGTGTCAGAGAGATCCTTAGGGTCGATCAGTTGTGGTTTAAGCCCGGACTCATAGATTGTGTCGACATCTTTACTGAAAGCCTCATAGGTTGGATTCACTCCTCCCCCGCCTGTGGCAAGAGCAGCTCCCCCTAGCACGGAACACCATAAATCATCTTTAGTTAATTCTTTTATACCCATGAAGACCGACTTATGCTTATCTTAATTGGTACTTAACTGTTATGTGCCCTGCAAGCGAGCAACGGGACAAGGCAGCGTGGGTGTAAGACCCGGGTTTACCCCAAAATAGCGCGCGCAGACCATTTTTAGCTAATTTCTAAATAGTCAAGTGCGGTAGAGCATGCTGTAAAGATAGCGGATCGCTGCAAGGAGCTGTATGAGGTGTTCCCTATGTGATAGTTACAGCCTCTCTTGTGCTTGTTCATTGTTTTGGGTTCTTGTCTGAGGTTCTTTAAGAATTTTGGGTTTAGGATAGTTCTTATCGCCCTGATGAACCTTTTATCGGCTTCCTTTCCGTTCGTGGATTGATAATATGGCCTTTTATCTAAGATTTTACTAATAATTCACAATTCAAAATATTTCTAAATAACATTTATTATGAAAAAATAACTGAAATACGCTTTGTTTTAAATAATGGTCAGTTATTTTGGTTCGAAAATTAAAATAAACCCCTTTTAAGACTTAATTTAAAAATATTTTAAAGATAAATGTTAAATATATATTAAAAAGTAGTGCTATATTGAATAAACTTGTTTAATTATTTTATTGTCGAACAAATCATAAGAGCAGGAAGGGCTGCCCAGCTCCTCTTTTTGTTAGTAGTAGTTGCGGCAGTTTTATTAGCATTGTATCTTTCAAAGAACGGTAAACAATTCAGTATTAGACCCATTGAAGGACTTGAAGCTACAAGGGAAGGAATCGCAAGATGTGCTGAAATGGGTCGTCCGGTACTCGTAACTCCCGGGATCAGCAACCTAACAGCAGTTCAAAGTGCTCAAACCGTTGCTGGGTTGACTATACTTGGTGAAGTTGCTACAAAGTCATTTGGCATTGGTGTCCCATGCTTAACAAATGCTAGTGATCAACAAATTATCTTAGCTTCAGAAGGTATTATTCGTAACTCATTGTTAACTGTCGGAAAACCGGAACTATATGCACCTGGAAAATATGTGCGTTGGTTCGGTGCAGACCAGTATAGCTATGCTGTAGGATGTACTGGACAAATTCTCGAAGAAAAACCAGGATTAATTGTATTTGCGGGCTATTTCCTCTCTGATGTCGTTGTCACCGGCGAAGCGGGTACAAGAGTAGACGCCGTCAAGGTTGGTGGAACTCTAGGTTCGATTAATTTCCTAGCAATGATGTGCGACTATCTCATGATTGGTGAGGAATTATTCGCAGCTTCTGTCGCAATTACTGAAGATAAAGCGTCAACTGCTACGCTTGCTGGACAAGATTGGAGCAAGTTAATAGTTTTAGGTCTCGGTATCCTAGGAGTAATTCTTTATGCACTAGGTAACCAATCGATCTGGTTCTGGTTGGGGGTTTAGAAATGTCAGCAACGTTAACTTTCATAAGAATAAATCTCGCCAAACTCCTACTTTTAATTGGAGGAATAAGTGCTTTATTAACTTGGTACTTCACAACGCCAGAGTTTGGAACTGTTTTCAACACATTTAACACATGGAATATCGACATCACCCTTTTCACCTTGTTTACCGGTCTCATAGTCATTTGCATGAGATATTTTAGGGGTGTTCGAGAAAAAACCCCCGGAATCTGGATGTTCGAACTCTATGGACTTATACTGATTTTTGCATGGATAATTATGGGAACGATATATGGGATGTACTCTGACACATACCAAACCATATTCCTCAGCACAAAAATCACTCTTCACATTGCGATACTAGGTCAGTTAGTTTTCTTCATGATATCTGGAGCTTACCGAACATTCAGATTAAAATCCTTGAGGACCGTTGCTTTTGCTCTATCCGCTATGGTAATAATATTTATGAATATACCTTTTGTACAAAATGGTTGGGCCGGTGCTAATGCCTTCTCTTATTGGCTCTTGAATAATCCGCAGACTGGTGGTGCTAGAGCTGTAGTAATAACTGGTGGTATCGGCGCAGTAGTTCTAGGAATGCGAATATTGCTTGGGTTAGAGAAAGGGCCCTCGAGAGTAACGGAGGCTTAAAAATGCAGATACCTGAAATAAAGTCCGAGTATATCTGGGCAACGTTATTGATCCTTTGTTACATTATACCCGGTATTTTCCCCCTTAATACTACTTTTCCCGATAGTGCAACCACTACTCAAATTTTTAATCTGATTCAAAACTTACCTAATAATTGCACTGTTGTAATAGGTGGAAGCGGTGTTTTTGCTTTTGACCTAGAATCCTCTGCAGGAACCATTCCAGCTATTCGACAGATGGCAGCTAAACACATCAAAATACTGAATGTACCCCTCGCAGTTGAGGCTGTACAATTTGAGAAATACCTCATCGATGCAGCAAAGATCGAAACAAAATACGGTGGAGACTATGTCTATGGCCGAGACTGGATTCAATTCCCCTACCTTGCAGGGACTCCCGGTTCACTTGTGGCCTTCCTTAATGATATCCCTGGGACATGCCCAACGGATGTTTATGGTACCCCATTATCCCAATTACCATTGGGTAAAAACCTGAAGGATTACAAAGATATCGCTTTATGGATATGTCCTCACTGGGACTTCCCTACAATTGTACAATATGTAACTGGTGAACGAAACATAACAAGCGTAAGTTTTGCCCAAAGTGCAGCGTATGCCCAATACGGACCTTACATGACGGCCTATCCGGGTAAAGTCTTTATGACAAATGGATTCCTAGGGGGAGCACAATATGAGAGGCTGATGGGAACCAACGGACTTGGACATGCAGTACTTGACGGTGAGCAGATTATGGGCATACTTTTTGTGGTTTTTGTTGTACTGGGTAACCTTACTTATTTTACAAGACCTAAGGAGGTAAAAAAGAAATGATCTCTATGGACTTCTGGGTCTGGGTTTCAGCATTCTTCACTATCTGCAGTTTCAGTCTACTTTATGGAGATAACATACTATTCCGGTTTGGCGAGTATACCTTTATATCTATTGTAATTGGACACGCAGTAGTTGTTGGTCTACAAACTCTATATCCGATGTTCTATCCCCTATTAAACGGTACAAACCTACTACTAATCATTCCATTGATTCTAGGCATCATGGCACTATTTGTGGCTTGGAGAAAGTATGCATGGGTCGCCTCATTACCATTCGCTGTAATCATTGGCATCGGAACCGGATTGACGATGAGGGCAACTATTACTACGGATATAATTGGTTCTTTGAGGGCTATTATCCAAGAAACCGGTATGATATTCATTGGAACCCCGGGAGACCAGCTTGGATACTTAATAAGAATTGTATTTAGTCTGGGAGCGATATTCTACTTCTTCTTCACAATCTTTGTAAAAGGGAGAGGAAGTGTGACAATTGGCTGGCTTAGAACTTTTGGAAAATACGTTTTACTAATATATTTAGGAATCTCCCTTGGTAACTCTGCCATGCAGTTCTCTGGGCTGGCTACCAGCGCGATAAATAGACTTCTACGACTCTGGCTAGGATTTGGATAACTTCTAACCAATTCCCTTTTTTTTACCGTTTTGAAGTATGGTGAAATAAATGTCAGATAAAGAGGCGGATATGATCAACAAGTTAGCGGAGAAAATTAATGGATCAGGCTTTGAGGTAGGAGCTTTGTTTTTATTAAACTCCTTAAAACCGTTTTATTTCATAGGAGGAGAACTAGGTCACTTTTTTCTAGCACCTTACTTGATTCTATTGGAAGGCAAGGGAGATGAGTTCCTCGATACTTTCGAGAAAAGAGAAAATATACAGAAACTAATTACAAAAATTGAGGAGCTCTCTGAGGAAAAACATCAGGAGATAATTGAAGATAGAAAAATAAACAATCAAAAATTGATAAATATTAAGGATTTGATTAAAAAAACATTCCAAAAGATGTTGAGAAATAAAGTATAATGCTCTGTGGATTAACTTGTATCGGTTGATGCACACTCTTCTCTATTCCGACCACCTATTCCCCTTACCCGTAAACCAGCACGTTACACAGAGCCATCTTACCAGTCAGCTACCGTGCGATGCTCTCGAAGCTCCTAGCGAGGTTGTGCGCACCGAACAACCCGATTAAACTTCGAATACGCCGTCTACATAGTCCAAGGTCTGTGCTCGCTCGGAGACTTTTTGGTCGCTGCTGAATTTTCCTCTTTTAAGGACCTTGACTTTTTCGTCGGTGAGGGTCCCGTAACACACCAGCTTGTGTACCTCAAGTCTAACGTATATCATGGATTCTTCCCCTTACTTTCATCTGATGGTCTTATTCGTATCGATGAGGGAGGAGAACCTCAAGCATGCCATCTATAAGTTTTTTCTGATAATCCACGATACAAAATATAAATGTAACCTCTGAGTTTTTAATTGATATCCTTGTATATTCAAAAGTCTGGATCAACTAATATGTGGGCTGGTTCGGAAACTAATCTGAAAAAGAAAAAACCCGAAGATAAAATGCAATATATTTTAGTTACTGACGTTGGTAGTACTACAACCAAAGCGAGATTATTCGGAAAAAAAAATGGCGAATGGCGATACATAGTAAGCGGAGAGTCGCCTACAACAGTTGAAGCCCCCTTTGAAAATGTGTGCATGGGAGTAATTAATGCAGTAAAAGAAATCGAAGAATTGTTACATATTAAGATACTTTCCTATGAGAATAAAATTATCACTGACCGAACTGGTGAAAAAGGGGTTGATTTTTACTGCACTACAAGCAGCGCTGGTGGGGGTCTACAGATGATGGTGGCGGGTGTAATGGAAAGTTTGACCGCCGAAAGTGCAAACAGGGCCGCGTTAGGCGCAGGTTCGATAGTCATGGACATTGTTGCGGTTGACGATGGTAGACCTGATCATCTAAAGATCAATCGAATCCGTAACCTTAGACCTGACATGATACTTTTAGCGGGTGGAACTGATGGGGGCACAACAGAGCTAGTTATGCAGATTGCTGAACTTATTAACGCTGCAAATCCCAAACCGCGACTCGGGACAAGTTATAGACTTCCGTTAATCTACGCCGGAAATAAACTATTACGAACAAACATCCAAGAATTGATGAAGGATAACTTTGAAATAGAAATTGTTGATAACCTTAGACCGGTTCTAGAAGTGGAAAACACTGAACCTGCACGAAGGGCGATTCACGAACTATTCATGGAACATGTAATGTCTCATGCCCCTGGATACACTCAACTTATGCAATGGACCGACTTAGACATAATGCCAACTCCCGCTGGGGAAGGTTTAGGTATGCAACTTATCGCCCGAGCTGAAAATGCTAACGTGATGGGTGTAGGCCTTGGAGGCGCGACTACAAATGTTTATTCTATTTTTGAGGGCCGGTTTGTGAGAAGCGTTAGCGCTAATTTAGGAATGAGCTACAGTATTTGTAATGTATTGAAAGAGACAGGGATTGAAAATATACTAAGATGGATCCCGTTCGAATTAGAGAAAAATAAATTAGAGAATATATTAAGAAATAAAATGATTAGACCAACAACTATTCCTCAGACATTAAAAATGCTCATAATAGAGCATGCTGTAGCAAGAGAGGCACTAAGACTTGGAATGAAACATCACAAAACAATTGCTGTAAGATTAAAGGGAACAAAACAAGCTGAAAGAATGGTTGGAGAAGTAATGGAGAATCGATTACAAGAAACCTATATAAATATGATGAATATTGATATAATTACAGGTACTGGAGGACTATTATCACACGCACCGAAGAGAGCGCAAACCCTCCAAATATTAATGGATTCATGGCAACCAGAAGGAGTAACCAAATTTTATCAAGATAGCGTCTTCATGATGCCTCATCTTGGGGTACTATCTACAGCATATCCTGACGTGGCGTGGAACGTTTTTGATAAAGATTGCTTAATACGTCTTGGAACAGTAATTGCACCTGTAGGACTCGGAAAAGAGGGTTCTGCTGTAGTCAATATTTCGATTGAGGTACCTGATGGAAGTAAGATCGAAAAGGAGATCAAATATGGAGAAATTATCTCGATCCCGCTTGCGGAGAGGGTAAAAGCCAAAGCTGTAATTACCCCCACTCACGACTTCGACATTGGTGCAGGATCTGGCAAATCTCTTGAAAAAATCATAGAGGGCGGGGTGGTAGGAATAGTGATCGACGCTAGAGGCAGACCTTTAACCTTACCAGAAAGTGAAGCGGATAGAAAGAAAATATTAAGAAAATGGTACAGCGCACTTGACCTATACCCCCTTGATTTTCTCGATTCAGGTGAAGGAGGTGTTTAAATGCCGAAGAACACGACTGAGCCAAATTCTGAAGAAGCGTACGCTTATACTCCCGGTTTGAAAGTAAAAGAATTTGAGGTTGTAACTAAAACAAGAAGATTGCCTCTTATAGGAGAGGTACTTGTTAAACAAGGGCAAGAAGTTGATTTTGATACAATTGTCGCCAGAACCAAGATACCTGGCGCCCCAATTATGCTAAGAGTTGCTGACCTCCTAGGTGTATCAACAAATGACGTTCCGAAATTCCTTACAAAAAAAATTGGCGATAAATTACAAAAAGACGAAATAATAGCGAAATACTCACCTTTTTGGGGACTTTTTAAAAAGGAAATTAAGACCTCTGAAACTTGCACATTAGAAAACTACTCATCCGCAACGGGTCAATGCGTTCTGAGATGTGAACCGATCCCTGTTGATTTAGTTGCATATATGAAAGGAAAAATTAAGAAAATATTACCTAACGAGGGGGTCATCATTGAAAATGAAGCTGCCTATATTCAGGGAATTTTCGGAATTGGAGGAGAAAGAAACGGTGAGATCGCAATTATAGCAAAATCCCCCGATGAGATAATAACTCCAGAGATGATAACTACAGAACATAAAGGAAAAATATTGATTGGCGGAAGCTTGGCTACCCTCGAAGTATTAAAAAAAGCAACTGAAGTGGGAGTTAAAGGCATTGTCGTAGGTGGAATAAGAAGCGTTGATATAACTCAATACTTGGGTTACGAAATTGGAGTAGCTATAACAGGAGAAGAAAATATTCCCCTCTCGCTAATTGCTACAGAGGGGTTCGGGGAGATGCGTATGTCTGATAAGACCTTCAAATTGTTATCCAAATTTGCTGGTGAAAAAGCTGCGATTAACGGGGCTACTCAGATTAGGGCGGGTGTACTCAGACCTGAAATAATTATACCAATCCGGAAAGGAACTGTGATAAAAAAGACAGAGGTGTCCAATGAAACAGTGAAAGGCATGAGACCTGGAACGCCAATAAGAATTATCGCGGATCCCTACTTCGGTGAGATCGGAATTGTGTCACACCTTCCAGTAGACCTTGTTAAAGTGGAGACGGGTGCCCTTGTAAGGGTTGTCGAAATAAGGCTAGGAAACAGAAATGTAGTTGTTCCCAGGGCAAACGTTGAGATAATTGAGGAATAAGTTCCTCAAATTTTATGTCACAATTATTTTCTTTGGCGGCTGAGGATATGTGATTTTGCTATGAGATAATTTTAGACAAGCTAGGGTTTCAGCAAGTTTTAATGCCGTTGGCAATGGATCGATAACGTATACTCCAAGTTTTTGAGATATTGTATCCGCCATACCAGTAAATCCTGTACATCCCAGTATAAGCACCTCAGCACCATCCTCCGTAATTGCTTTTTTGCCTTCTTCAATCAGTTTCTTGATGGTTATTTCCTCGCTATTGTGAAGATCAAGAACAGGAACATCGATGGCTCTAATCGACGAAAGCTTCCCTTGAAGTCCATATTGTCTAGCGTGTTCATTTAGCTCAGGTACAATATTTTTAAGAATAGTAATGATGGAAAACTTATCACATAACGCGGAAGCAATGAGCATCGAGGATTGACCAGGACCTAAGATTGGAATATCTGATATTTCCCTTCCTGCATTGACTCCAGGATCTGCGAAACAATTTACTACGATTCCGTCAATTTCGAGAGAGTTTTTTATAATTGATAACACTGAGGGAATGGCAAAAGTCTCATCATATCTTGATTCTATCGAGGCAGGACCTTTTTCAACCCTAACCACATCAAGTTCAGTTTTTTCATCAATGCCTGAGTATTTTCTCAGCTTCGAGATATACTCTTCAGGGTTTGTTCTTTTAACACCAAGTACAGGGGTAATTATTCTAAGCTTCATGTTTAACTCGAAATTAAATACCATTTTTTTAAGTTATTATATTTTTTGTTAAAAAAGATATTTATAATATGGTGAATTATTAATTTGCCATGAAACGAATCGGAATAATCACAATAGGACAATCCCCCAGACCGGATGTCATAGAAGAAATCCAAAGAGTCATTGGAGGAGAGTACGAGATTGTTGAGAAGGGGGCACTTGATGATTACTTACCCGAAGAGTTAGGAAAGATAAAGCTACAGCCTGGGGAACGCTTACTAGTTACAAGGCTCAGAAACGGTCAAGAAATGAAGGTTTCTCATGAGTTCATTGTGTCAAAAATCCAGAACTGCGTAGATTATCTTGAGGAAAAGAATATTGAGATAATATTACTTCTTTGCACAGGTAAATTTCCTGATTTTAACTCTAAGCACTTAATCATTCAACCTTCAGAGATCGTTAGAGGCACCATCGCTGCTTCTCTTAGACGAGGAAAATTGGCGGTTATTCTCCCCGCAAAAGAGCAGATACCGAAAATGGCATCGGATTTATACGGTTTAGAGTTGAAAGTATATTATGACTCTGCTTCACCTTACGGTTCAATAAATGAAGTAGAGAATATGGCTAAGAGGGTCTCTAAGGAGAACGTTGATCTAGTTTTCTTAAATTGTATGGGGTTCACACATAAGATGAAATTGATTGTGAAAGAAATCACTAAGAAGCCTGTAATACAAAGCAGTACCCTAGTTGGGAGAGTGCTTATGGAAATAGTAGAATGATCCCCTTTCCTCTATGCACTGGCGAAATTAATGTAAAATAAAATAATTTTTTAAAGGAAAAACCAATATGTAGTGTATGTTCAGGTTTCCCAGGGAGTATTCAGAATCATTTAATGAGGATGCTCAAGCTTATAATAGTGTTCGTCCCGGATACCCTAAGGAACTTATTGAAGACATATTCGATTACTCGCAGATACCTCCAGGAGGCAGTATTTTAGAGATTGGCTGCGGCACCGGACAGGCTACGCTTCCATTCGCTTTACGAGGATACAAGGTTACTGCCATCGAACTTGGTTTAAACCTTGTCGAGGTTGCTAAAGTAAGATGTAAAGGATTAGACGTAGATTTCATTACTACGTATTTCGAAAATTGGAAAACGAATAGAAACTTCGATCTCTTAATTGCTGCAACTTCATGGCACTGGATAAAACAGGGTATTGGTTTTAAAAAGGCTGATGAGGTCTTGAAGGACAACGGGGTCATTGCACTCTTTTGGAACCTCCATCCCTCACCATACACCGGTTTCTTCCTGGATGTACAGGAAATATATAAAAAATTAGTCCTAGATTGGTCTTCTCTACGGGACAAACCGTCAACAGCTATGTGGGTACAGTAGACGAGGCGTCAGATCGAGGAATCTGGTCTCTTTAGCGAGGTGACTACAAAGGAGTACCCATGGAGTATAACATATAATGCTGACGATTACCTCGGGCTTCTTGACACATACTAAGACCACCCGAAGCTCGAGTATGGAATAAAGACAGATCTATATCATCAAATACGAAAGCTAATACATACAAGGTTTAATGATCAAGTCAGGAGACCCTCTCTTTATTCTATTTCTTTCAAGAAAGAATTTAAAAAATCGAGAGGAGATACCTGGACTAGGTTAATTTTTAGTAATATCCTCTATTGGTTTATATCCGATGTCGAAGCCAAAGTGTTTGGGATTATAAATTTTCAGACCTCGAGGTGTTCTCCAGAGAGACGCTGACTTCATTCCCCACACCGTTACTTTCCTTCCTTGATTCCAACTTGTTGGTGTAAAATTAGATAGACCTTCCCCGCTATCGCTGTCAACAACTGTGAATGGGTCTGGGCATGTTACATATGGTACATCGTTTATCCAACTTATCTGGTTCTCATTTTTATACCAAAGTCGATATGTCTTTCCTTCATAAGCATCTTTACCCTTAATCCAAGCATTTCCCCAAGTAAATGCGCTTTTTCCTTCATTAGTGTAGGCAGCTATTTCTCCCTTGAATAAAACATAGCCTTTAGTTGTATTGATTATGGCCTCTACAGGATCATGTTTCTTCTCTCTTGCATTACTTATAGCTTCGCCCAATCTCATTGAAAGAGATAGAGTGCCATCCACAACACCTTTCTTTATCCATTGTCCAGAGAAGCACAACATCCCTGAACATCCACCACCAGAGATAATGGCCATGTGCCTTATCAGATCCTCAGCTCTCTGCCAACTAAGGAACTTTTCAAAGATTGCCATATCTCCCCAGGATGTGCAAGTTACCGCAGGTGCAATAGGGGCATTTACAACATTTAAGGTGGCTAATGATATCTCTGGGACCGCTCTGCAGCCAGCATTGTCGGCGTCAATCACTGGTATTCCCAGCATACCTGCCCTTATGAACTCTCGATAATTATTTGGACCAATTTCGAAGGGCATATATGCAAACGCTTCTTTTTCCTTCAATTCGACCATTTTCTTGTGTGGCATCATCAACCAATCATCATCAGGTTTCTCGGCCCATGAGGGAAGTGGATAAATTCTATCCATCTCCTTTATCCAATCTTGAACGCTCGTAAAACGCCGCATATATTTTTCAGATAATTCCCTTTCAAGCCCCCCACCTACGCCTGCACTGATAAATACCAATTCTTCATCAGGGACTGAGGCCGCATCTATCAAATTGAGTTTGCATTCAGATTGGATAACGGGATCAATCGCTTCACTAAACTGTTCATAAGAAACCGGGGCTCCTCCCCCACCTGTAGATAAGGCTGCTCCGCCTATGACCGAGTACCAAAGGTCTCTCTTTGTTAAGCTTTTCATTTTGTTTACCCCGTATATTACTATACTGTTCATGAGTTTAAGATTCATGGTATTCTATGATTTTAGACTCAATTTGTCATAAGCCGGTCTCTAATTTGTAACGTCGCATTAGAGCCTCCATTTTTTTAGGCAATAGCTCATGTATAGGTAATTGATAGGGACACCTCATTTCACATTCGCCGCACTGTAGGCATGTTGCTACCTTCTTGTTTTCTTCGGGGATTTGTTTTTCGAATCGAGGGTTCCACCCTGAAAGTCGTATTAATTGTTTTTCAGCTCTTAATACGAAAGATATTGAGATACCTTGTGGACAAGGCTTACAATAATCACAGGCTCTACAAAACTCGTTACCTAATTCTTTCTTATCTTTTTCAATGATATCTAAATCATTTTTATCGATGAGTGTATTCTCGGAAGTTACTTCAAAATTTTGTTTAACTTCGTTTAAACTCATCATTCCCGGTATTATGATATCTAGATCATTATTATTAACTGCATATTTTAATGCGGTATTCTTATCGCTTAAAGCACCCCCTCCCATAGGCTTCATTGCGATAGTCCCTATTTTATTTCTTTTACACCATGGAAGTAATTCTTCGGCAGGACTTGGTGTAAGATAATTGAACTGCACCATAACCGTTTCAAATATATTCTCCTTCAAGACCTCAATCATTAATTCTGGATTGTGACTAGTTATCCCTATATGATTTATTTTTCCTAAATCTTTTGCTTCGTATAAGCCGTCTAAAGCTCCACCATCACTAGATATCTGTTTCCATTCATCAGCTTTAGATACCATATGTAACTGATATAAATCGATCCATTCTGTCTGTAGTTCATTTAGACTAGTTTCTAAATCCTTTAGTAACTCTAATTTTGTACGTTTAACGGTTTTAGTAGCAATAATCACCTTTTCTCTAACATCTTTTAAAGCTTTGCCGATTCTTTTTTCGCTGGTAGTATAAGCCCTTGCGGTATCGAAGAAATTTATGCCAATCTCATAACAGCCTCGAACAACGTCGATAGCTTCATTTTCAGTCACTCTCTGTATGGGAATACCACCAAAGCCTAACCTTTTCACTCTGAGGCCTGTCCTACCTAGAGTTCGTTCCTCCATCGTACTCAATGTATTCAAATGTACGCAAGTATCCTTGATAATAAATAATTAACCTGCTAAATATTTCATTAAAATGTTTTAAATATTAATTTGAAGATTTTTCTTGTGGTTGTATGTCTGAAAAAATCGAAGTTGGAAACGTGTCAGCTAGCAGAGGCGAATTGAAAAAAGGGATAATTAAAGGGATTGAACTTAACAATAATACCCGTATCGATATACCTGTGTTGGTTTTAAATGGTGCATTTGAGGGCCCTACACTCTTAATGGTGTCGACACAGCATGGAATTGAGATTCAGGGAATTGAAGTAATTCAAAAAGTGATTAGGGAAAAGATTGATCCCACCAAATTGAGAGGGGCAATTATAGGAATTCCCGTTGAGAATCCTCTTGCATACATGCATTATCAGTATCTCTCGTGGATAGACAATCTTGATCTCGGTGGTGGTGGAAGCGGAAGCTTGCTAACCGCTGATAGACCTAATGGAAATTCCACGGAGCGGCTTGCTTATGCCCTCTGGAAAGAGGCATGGAGTAAAGCTGACTTGGTAATAAATATTCACTGCAATACACGTCCTGACTCCCTCATCTGGCAGGGAATCAATATAGGTAACCCAAAAACCAAGGAAGCCCTAATAAAAATGGCTAAATCTTTCGGAATAACAACGATGTGGTCAGATACTCCTTTAAACGAAGATGCTCCGCCGACATTAGGAAATCTTGCCGGGAAAAAGGGGGTACCTGTATTGCTTATAGAGCTTATTGATGGAAGATGGATCTCTGAACCATCCACAACCGCTGGAGTAAAGGGAGTCCTCAACACAATGAAAACCTTCAATATGATTGAGGGAGCCATAGAACCTCAGGGAGGATTCACGATTATTGAAGGCAAGTGCAGAGGATATGGCCCTATCCGAGCTAACAAAGGTGGTCTCATTCGCTTCTTCAAGAAGCCCGGTGAGTTGATTAACAAAGACGAGGTCTTCGCGGAAATATTTGATCTATATGGAGATGTCATTGAAAAGATTAGAATGCCAGTTGACGGATATACGTGGGCATATTCGTGTGGAGAATCTTTGGGAACTTCAGGGGCTCTGCAGTGTGTACAAACAGGAGCAAATGTTGCATACGTTTTCACAAGGGACAAAGATTAATTAATTTTTAATCGATTTTTTCAGAACCTCAATTATCACTATTTAAAAGGGGAATCGGGTTTAAGGCTTAGTTACGACATTCTCGATTGGTCTATATTTTATATCATATCCAAAGTGAGCTGGACTAAATATCTCAAGTCCTCTCTTTGTGCGCCAAATGGGATCTATCTTGTATCCTATTACAGCAACTTCTCTACCAGTAATAAAGTCATTTCCCCAGTTCGATAGCCCTTTTCCATCTTTAGCATCTAAGACACAAATTAGATCAGGGCAAGTCACATAAGGCAAACCATCGAGCCATGATAAGAGGTTCTCATTTTTATACACAACCCTAAATTTATGGTTTGAAAAATCTCCTGTACCCTCGTAGTTGTGTTCTCCCCACATAAATCCTCCCCTCTCTTCTCTTTGGAATTGCTTTATTTTTCCTCTAAATAGAAGATTACCACCTAATGCTTTCACAGCGGCTTCTACAGGGTCTTTTCCCTTATCATTTGACTCTCTTATTGACTGACCCAACTTGATTGATCCCGAGACACTATTTTTCACGATTGATTTTGATAGGTCCTTTCCCCTTATGGGAGAACCCATCGTCATACATCCTCCTCCTGAGACAACGGCCATTGCTCTGCAGATGTCCTCAGCTCTGCTATAGTCATATACATGTGTGACTAGCATCGTTTCTGAATATGGAGTGACTATCGCAATTGGTGTAAATGGAAACCCACAAACGTTCAGGGTGCATAATTCTATTTCTGGGACAGCTCTTCCATTACAGTCTCCATCTACAAGTGGCTTGTTATTCATAGCGGCGATACAAGCGGGCAGAACTGTGTTGCCACAACCTAGTTCAAAGGCTAGATAGGCAGATATATCTTCCCCGAAGTGTCCAACCATCATTTTATCAGCCATAATGGAGGTGGTAAGGTATGCACTCGTCCCTGGGAGTGGTCCGAATTTTTTCTCAATCTTCTCTCTCTCTTCTTTAGTAATTCCTCCTCCTACCCCTGCAGCCCCCACAATAAGAGCATCCTGAGGTATTTTTTGAGGATCAATAATTGAAATAATTTTATCATGTTCTTTTATCCAATTGAGCATGTTTTTTCCCCAATCGATTCCTCCACCTCCTCCTGTTCCGAGAATTAAAGCGCCGGAGAGGAAGTCGTCAAGATCTCTATCATTTAATTTCTTTTCAGACATACCAAATAAATAGGTATGCATTTAGTAAAAAAATTTTATTATGAAAGTTTAGAATCTAATTTGGAATAAATTTTGTTACTATAGAAAATTGTAAATATTTTATAAAAGATTATAGAGGCAGTGAAAAATAATGTCAACACTCGATGGGCTCGAACCAGAATTAGCTTGGTCAATATTTAAAAAAAAATCTCCAAGATTCCACGTTGTTCAGGTAAAGAAAAAGATCTTCAGAATTGGTTGGAAAATTGGGCTAGTGTAAATAACATTAGCTTCAAGAAAGCGCGCGTACGCGCACAACTTCGATAAGGACCCAATACCTGTAAGAGTCGAAGGAAATATAGTAAAGTCCGATGGTACAAGTCTGGTCGCAGACAACGGAATTGGCTTAGCAGTTTCGATGGGTTTACTTTGTGATCAAAAATTAACAAAATATGGTAAAATTGAAGCCTTAATGACGGTTGAGGAGGAAACTGGTCTAAAAGGCGCACTTAGTATGAAGGCTGGTTTCTTCACCGGGAAGTACATGATTAATTTAGATAGTGAAGAAGCAGGTGTAATAATAATTGGCTCAGCTAGAGGTAGTGGAACCCAATATAAAATACCTTATTCCTACGAGTCTACCATAGATTGGCTTGAATTTAGACTGGATATTTCTGGTCTACTCGGTGGTCATTCGGGTGTAGATATTCATCTACCTCGAGCTAACGCTAACAAACTACTTGGTATATTTTTATTGGATTTGAAAAAGGAGGCTCCCGTTAGACTTGTTCATATCGAAGGCGGAACAAGAGGAAATGGTATTCCGAGATCTGCTTCATGTGTTTTCCAAGTGCGCACTGCCCTGTTCCCTAAAATGGTTTTAAATGGTTATAATCCCCCTCACCGAATTTGGGGGCAATCCGAGGCGTAACACCTACCTCTTAACCTCTTACAGTAGCCGCCCTTCTCGAACCTGCAGACCTGACTCAGCCTCTCAAAACTCAGAGAAACCACACCCGATACCCGGTTAAGGCGAGCAGCAGACCGCCTTACGGTTACCGAATCCGCGGAGTAGGCATAGCTAGGCCTCCCACGCCCCTTCGAGGGTCGTTTTTCCTTCTTGATCTCTCCTTTCTCGGCCATCGCGTCGAGGTGGAGTCTGAGTGTGTTGTGTGAAACACCCAGCTTATTGAGGAGATCTTCGAAACTCATGAGTTTGCCGTTTCTAAGGGTGTTGATGATCTGGTCGTCGATGGGGTCCATTCGATGACTTGTTTGGATAAAGAGTATTTAAAACCATTTTACACCAATAACGGGACAAGGCAGACGGTATGAGAAACGTTTTCAGGAGAGACTCCGAGGGTGTCGCGGGTGGCCTAGGCCCGCCGCGCGCTTGGTCCACGTGAGACCCTTAAGGCAGACTGGGCCAGATCCGAGCGGCTACCCGACTGGTCCGTGGAGAGACCCGATAGGAGCGTGCCGCCCGCAGGCCACCCGAGGTGACACCCGTGAAGTACGTGGGAATAGACGTCCATAAAAAGATGTGTCAAGCCGCCATCCTAGATGAGGATGGAACCCTACTTGATGAACTGCGCTTCCCGAATGACACCGATGGAATCGAGGAGTTCGCGGTGAAGCTAACAACCCTCCACGACGAGGTGAAGGCCGTTGTCGAGTCCACTGGGAACCTGTGGATCCCGATCCATGACAGGCTCGAGGAACGCGGAGTCGACGTAGCCCTATCAAACCCATCCAAGACGAGGCTGATTGCGGAGGCGAAGGTTAAGACCGACAAGGTCGACGCCAGAACCCTAGCCGGGCTACTCCGAGCCGACATGCTCTTCACCTGCTACGTGCCGGGAGAGGAGCTGAGGAGCCGCCGGGAACTCCTCCGCCACCTCCTGAACCTGGTGAAGAACAGGACAGAGGTGAAGAACCGGGTCCACGGTCTCCTCGACAAACATGGGCTCCGCATGCCCGGAGCGACGCCCTTCAGCAGGGACAACATCGAGTGGCTGAGAGGGCTGAGCCTCGGCTTCATGGACGACGCCATACTCAGAAGCGACCTGGCGGTCCTGGAGGCGGTGGACGCCCAGGTTACGCTTATTGAGGAGAAGATCGCGGTACTCGCGGCGGAGGACCGGCGTGTGCGGCTGTTGATGACTATGACGGGCGTCGGGTACTTCACCGCGATGCTCGTTGTGTCGGAGGTCGGCGACGTCGGCCGGTTCCGCGGCGACAAGGAGTTCGCGTCGTGGATGGGGCTTGTGCCAAGCGTCCACCAGTCCGGGGAGCGGACCAAGATCGGTGGGGTCTCGGGTCCGTGTAATAAGAGGTTGAGGTGGGCGTTGGTGGAGTCGGCTCAGACTGCTGTCCGGCATGATTCTAGGCTCGGAGGGATGTATGAGCGGGTTTCGCGGCGGAGGGGCGCTGGGTGCGCAGTGGTGGCTGTGGCCCATGAGATGGCGAGGATAATGTACTTCATGCTGGTGAGGGAGGAGCCTTACAGGGGCGAGAATAGGGGGTTGACGGAGAGAAAACTTAAGAACATGGGTAAGAAAGCGTTAGATGGCCTGCGGAACTAACTGGGACGCCGCCCGGACATCGGGTCTCCTGAAAACGTTCTCATAGAAGCGCGCATGCGCGAAAGGAATATTCGATAAATACATGTGAAAAATAGCCCTGTTGGTTCTCAGCAAACAGATAACCACTAACTCTTTGACGGCGAAAACTCTCCAGGTCCCCTCAGAATGATCCTATCCCCCGGCAGACGCGCGCGCGCGGGAGAGGAACCCATCCACGTCCCCAACAGATACAACTCTCTGAGAACCGCCCCCATCCCCAGACTGACCCCCAAGCCTCCTCCTAACCATCTCCTGGAAGGAGGCATCATCCATAGACAGATCCATCCCATCCACCTCCTCAGACGTAAACCCAGCTACCAGTAGAAGCTGCTTCCTGAAGGAATCCCTCAGCCTTTCCTCACTATCAGACTCAGATCTACCCGTCTCAAGATACTCCTGACTCCGACGATACGCTCCACGAAGATCCTCCACAACCTCACCAGGCAACCTACCCTTATTCAAGGTATAGCGATGCTCAATGTCACCCTTGTGACCCATCCAGAACTGACGATAGTCACGAAGCACAAGCCCCTTAGACTCAGCGAGCATCATCTCAGTGTCAAAGTATGACCGGAGCACGTAGGGCCTCCACGGGAAACCAGCCTTACGGATACCGTCTCTGATCACGTCGCCGACGTTGGTGGATCTGATGAATGGTTTCATCCTCTGTTTAGGAGTCACAATCGGGGAATCTGCTCCGAGTTTTTCGTCGTCTCTCATTCTGGCTTCGAGGTAGTCTTTGAGGTATCCGCACCCCTCCTCAGACAGGAATGAGAAGTATTGGTGGCCGGCTTTACTGATTTCCTTTCTGACGATTACTAGTGTGGGTATCTGCTCAAACTCAATAGATTCGCCCTCAACCTTGAGCTCAGGTAGATCCCTGATCCTAAGCCCGTCATCTCCCAAATAGTTGCCAACTGTCTCAAGTCTCAATCCACTGTGGGCTACAAGGACTGAAGCGGTCCGACCCTTCAAGTCAGTTGATAAGAATATTTTCTTGAGCTCAGTCTGTGTGGGTACTTTCTCGTCTTTGAGGGTGGGGGCGTCTTCGGCTCCCCTGATTTTGATCTCTTTCGTGACTTGGATTCCGTTGTGTTTTAGCCATGATTTGATGGCTTTTATTATGGATTGTGTGTAGCTGCCGGTGTAGTTCTTCTCCATGCTGGTGACTGTGTCTAGTAGTAGGTTGTAGAGTTCTTCTTCGTTCATTGCTGCGAGTTGTTGTGGTGTGGTTTTGGTTGACTCGCAGAAGTTTCCTAGTCTTCTGAGGTAGACGTCGGCTGTTACTTGTGATCCACGGGCTAAGTTTTGGTGCCAGCGCTTAATTTTTGGGTCTTCGAGTAGCGGGGCGTAGAGGCGTCCCTTCATAAGCGAGAATTTGTTCCATCGCCCTTATAAGGGTTCTGAACCGTAATGATGATGGGCCGGGCCGGACTTGAACCGGCGACTTCCGCCGCGTAAGGGCGGCGTCCTACCATGCTGGACGACCGGCCCCATCCGGTGAAGAGAGTTGTAGCATATTTAAAACCGTTAGGCTAGAGTCGGTATAATCTTCTAGCGTTACCAGCTAGGAAGTTATTCGCAATGAGGATAGCTTCCTCCTCTCCGAGTCCCTCGTGCTTTATCAGTTCGTTCAATGTCTGTGCTAAAACTCTCTTCGTGTGAATGGCTGAGAACCAATAGAGTTCCGGGATGTTGAAGCCATCGGAGCCGTACATTATTTTTGTTGTTGGAGCTAACTCGAGGAGGCTGAGAAGTCTATTACTGAGCCCGACAGAGGTGAAGGGGATCGTCTCGCTGAGATCAATGTACACGTTTGGGTACGCGTTCGCGAGGAAGGCCGCTTCCTCCATGTAGGGATATCCCCCGTGTGTGAGGACGATGTTCGTCTCTCGGGCCACGGGGTCTTGGAGCAGATCATATAGTAATGATGGTTTAGCATTCCTAAGGTCCATAGATGGGCTGTCCCCCATGCCCGTGTGTATCTGGAGCGGGACGCCGAGACGCTTCGCCTCTTCCAGACCCACCCTCAGGAAGGTATCGTAAACAGACTTGTTTCTGTCGTTTCTCTCTGATAGAACGGCACCGGGCTTCTTACCATCCCTCATCAAGGAAGTCATCCCTTCCCATGATCGCTTTGTGAATCCAGCATCCCAGATTTTTACTGCAAGGCCGGTCCGGTAGGCGATTATTGTCTTCAATGCGATGCATCCACTTGAAACCGCCTTTCTTATCTGGATTCGAAACTCCTCGAGGGCTTCATCATAGGGGACGATGCCCTTCAGTAAAAGGTGGACAGCAACCTCGAGCCTGAATATCTCTCGGACCTCTCTACCAACCATCTCGGAGAAGTCTTTTAGGTCGATCTCATAACCAACGAACTCCTTGAAGGGATACCCTGAGTCCACGAGGAGAGTCTCTAACTTCGCCTCGTCGAAGAGCATTCTAATGTACTTTGCTGGATCCGATTTCACCCTCATCTGTCTCTCCTCAATTATCCTATCTTCACCACTCACACGAAGGACTCGGCCAAGATCCCGCATGACCAACCGGTAGAGCATGGTCGATGTGAGGTCCTCACGCCTCTGTGGAAGATCGCTGAGAGTTAGGTAGGCCTCAAAAGGTCTACTCTCTTTTCCAGGGAGGAATGGATGGCAGTGGGCGTCCACGACGTGACAACTATCAAAACTTAAGTTGACCATTAGTTGTGGAGTAGGGTCTAGGAGATATGAAACTACCCCAGCCTAGAATTTGTCACCGAGAACAGCAGTCATCTCTTTGTGAAGATCTTGAAGCCTCTTGATAGCTGGGTGATCACTCCCGAGCTCCTGGGCGAAATTATCAATCGTCGAGTCGATCCCCACCTCGTGGGAACCCTCGATGAGTTTGTCAGCGTAACAAACTATCTTCTCCTCGAGGGTCTCCGGGATGAAGCTTCCCTTTGGGAGATTATTCCTTCGAGCCTCTTGGGGGGTTAGACCGGCTCCCACATGGCGCTCTATAATCTGAGCGAGCTCCATCGGCATACCAAGTTGTCTCGCCATTTGGCCACCGACAGCGCCATGCTCTATACCATGTGTCTTCCCTCGCCCCAAGTCGTGGAGAAGAGCACCGGACTCGACGAGCCTAAGGTCCACCCTATACCCCTTGCTCCTGTAGATGTTCGCTATCCTCATTGCCACTCTTGTTACATTTATACAGTGCTCGATGACTCCATTACTGCAGCCAGCCTTCCTTAGGATATGGATGCATTCTTCCCGCGATGGGAGACTCAGGCCTCTAACTCCTCCTTGATCTCTGATACCTTCTTCTCGAGGAATTCTACGATTTCCGCGTTGTCGAGTCGGTGGAGGGGCTCGCCACATGTTGGGCATCTGAAGACTGTCTCCATGGCGACCTCAAAAGTTGTCTTTGGGCATGTTGGGTTGCCGCAGTGGTAGAACTCATGAAGCCTCTCGAACTCCAGCCTCGTTTCAAGCTTCTTCAATATCTTCTGCTTCATCCCGTGGATGTACGACTCAACTAGCTCCGGCTGGAGTCGCCACTGGAAAATGAACCACCCAGTTTCCTTGTCCCTGAACCTCTTCGAAGTCACGAGGCTGTGGTTGTAGAATTTGTAGAGGAGCTTTCGTACATCGTTTATCTGGATGTTAGTCGCGGCGCTTATGTCCTCGACGGTGATGTCCTGCCTGTCCTTAAGAATCTTGATGACCTCAATGCCCGGCTCGCCGCCTAGTACGTTGGCGATTCCATATAGGGTTTCGTCGCTCACGGTCATCAATGTATCAAAGCTCCTATGTATATTCCTCTCTGGGCAACTTAAATGTTTAACATGCTACCACTAGTGGTAGTTTAACGGTCGATTTTGGTCTAAGCTTTCGTACACGCGCACGCATTTAAGGAAAGGAAAATTAAACGAGCATTAGCCCGATTTGATATTCCCAATAATTAGGTTTTTCAACGGTTAAAGAAATTAAGCCTGCTCTCCTACTAGATTTAATAGTGAGTTTTTGAACTCGTTCATCATTTTGTATAGATAATATATCCGTTAGTTTTAGGTCTAAAGCTCTATACGTTTTTTTTGATAAAAGACCAGCGATATACTCGAAAATTAACCTAGCATTGGTGAGGTATAGATTACCAGCTTTTCCCTCGTACCTCGCTGGACTTTGAAGCACCAAGCTTTCTTTATTGTCAAGGAGTAACAATTAGCTCACTTATCTGCATTCGACCCCACAGTTTGGACAGGCTGGTTTCTTGAACACTAGGCCAACTTTGGGGCAACAATCCTGACAGAAGACCTTTCTACAAGATGGGCAGATCCATGCTTTAGGCTTTAAAATTGAGCCAACTTCTTTACCACATACACCGCAAAATCCTCTTACCATAGTAGTCGCAGAACCTTCTAAAAGTAATAAATAATATAAAGTTTAAGAATACTAAATATATATTACTACTATTTTTAAAAATCTATAATTGCTATGTGCGCTAGTTTTCAATTGTACTTCGACTTGTTTTATGCGCACGCGTAGCCTTCTCATTCGACAAGGATGCATACAAAGAGGATGCCAGAGCCAAGCTGCACGACGATGTCGAGATAGACCTAGTTACTCTAGCAAACCTACTGAAGAATGGACGCGCCCTCAGTTGAAACCTGAATTAACTACCTTGTTTGGCGGGAAGTTCGCGCTTACTATCAGGATTTGAAAGCGAATTGATTGTTTCAGAATCTATAAAGGTTAAATAAGAAATGAGTTCAACGATGAAACTGCAATGTTAAACTCAAAGAAAATGATTATTGTAGGTATCTTAGTTTTAATGATGATCCCCATTGCTAAGGCACAACAAGCTAATTCCTCCGACTTTGATCAATCGAGGTACTACCAGGGAGATAATGGACGACTCACTGTAGTTCTTTATAATGACCACACAAGCTATCAGATTACGACTAAACAGTGCTACCTGCAATTCGACTGGCAAACCGATCAAAAAGTTGCATTTATAGCACCGCAGACGCCGACTATCGCATCAAAGTACACGGGGACATTCACCTTCGACTTCTCAATACCCAGCAATGTTGCTGTGGGTTATCACACCTACAAAGTTGTCTGGGTTGACAACGGGCTGCTACTCGGTTCACAGACAGTGATATCCAGTTCTCTTTACGTCGGCGACGCCAAGAGAACTGGATATCACTGTCTGTGAACCGAGTAGCAGCCCGTTGTCAACCCAGACA
>Ga0187878_1001135_pt1 | contig 27071 bp, 19 predicted proteins | sample June2016WEW_17_1_FD_132979 | JGI IMG/M metagenome (GOLD analysis project Ga0187878, IMG submission 132979) | Peatland microbial communities from SPRUCE experiment site at the Marcell Experimental Forest, Minnesota, USA - June2016WEW_17_150 | ecosystem: Environmental > Terrestrial > Soil >...
CTTGTCCGAGGATCTCCACAGGATCATTCAGAAGTACAACCGCCTCCTGGACGAGTACCTGACAGCCACCGTCACCAGCCTGGTGGTGGTCAAACAGGCCCCGTTGGTTTCCCATGCCGGCTATTCGCCTATCCTAGTTATGCCTGGAATCGCCCTCCTCAGCCTTTTTCTCGCCATTGTTTTCCTGGGCCTTGAACGGATGTTTGAAAGATTACGGGCAGAGGAAGCACACGACACGGCTTCATAGAAGCAAGCGCAATCGCAGGACCGCCACAGACGGAAACGGTGCAAGGCCTCTGCATGGCCCAGGCAAATCCGCCCCGTTGATTCAGCAGTTGACATCGAACGCTGGGAGGCCATATGTTTCATCCACTGTCGACGAGGAAGACCTGAATTATGAATGAACAGGAGAAAACGCGCCAGGCAGACCTAGAGGCTGACCCACGTGTCGATGACAAGCCTCGGGAGCCGGGATTGTTGGATGCGTCTCGCTTTCTCTACCGGCAGCGGAAAAGGCTCGCGATTCGTGCCATGGTTATTTTAGCCATCGGTACTCTGGCCTTTTTCTATTATTACTTCTCATCTCCTAAGACCGTTGGCGGGTCCTTGAGCTTAAGTTTTCGCGGGATTGAAAAAAGCGAGTATCCGAGCGGAAAGAGGTTTACCGTTGAGGATTTCCGGAGCCCGGTCGTACTCACAAAAGCTCTGGCGGATGCCGGAGTCTCGACGGAACGGGTACCTCTGCAAGATCTCATTGCTCGCGTGTATGTGACTCCAGTGATACCGGGCGAAATCCAGAGCCGATGGAAGAACCAGGACCAGCAGGGCATCCTCAGGGATGAATACTCTCCCAGCGAGTTCAATATCGATATCGGAGTAAACGGGCTGACGGATGGTGAGCGCCTGAGGCTTTTTGATGGCATCATCAGGCGTTACCAGGAGGCGGTGAAATACGATCAAAAATCGGCAAAGGGGTTTGTCAATGCAATGGATACCGACTACGACAAACTCTCCCGCAGCTACGATCCCTGGGACATACCGGACCTCTTTCGCCAGACCTACACTTCGCTGAGGGAGAAGCTGACAAATCTGATCACGGAGTCCACGCAATACCACGACTCCAGCTATCAGCTGGCCTTACGAAAGATTGCCGGAAATCTCGATACCTGGGAGAGGATGCGGCTCGAAGCTCTGGAGGCTCTGACTTACCAGGGCCGGCTCGTCAAGAACAGGGAGATTGTCGTCCGCCGCATCCAATATCGTATCCAGGACCTCACTATCCAGATCCAGCAGAAGTCGCAGGAAGCCTCCGAGGGCCTCAAACTCCTGGAGGTGATTGAGCAGCCCAAAGAGATCGCCACCAGCCGGGAAAGCTCCAATATCCTCGATGCCGGCACCCTCGACAAACTGATCAAGAGCGATTACGTGGGGCCCGTCGTCGAGCGCATCTCCAATTTGCAGGGGGAAGTCCAGACTCTTCAGGCCGACAAATCACGGCTCGAAAAACAGCTCTCCTGGCTCCCCAAGGCGCCGGAAGCCGGGACCGTGCCGCCCCCAGCTGGATACCAGGACCTTACTTCGACAGTCTCCCGCGAAATCAATGAGATCGTCCAAAATTACGATCGGCTTCTGGACGACTACTTGACCGCAACCATCACCAGTCTGGTTGCAGTCAAGCAGGCCCCCGTGGTATCGCGTCTCGGGTATGCGCCAGCCCTGGTTCTGCCTGCAGTTGCCATGTTCAGCATCTTTATCGCGATCGTCCTTCTGGGGATCGAGCACTTGTTTGGAAAAGCGCGCCGGGAGGTTAAACGGGAGCCTGCCGTCAATCGCCGTTCTTAGACCGTTATGCGCCGAGCAACGAGAATTTTGTTCTCGTTAGATGCCAGGAGCCGGAAGCAAGAAGCCAGAATCTCCGCCTCGAGCTCAAAGCGGCCGGCGAGCACTGCACCGATCCCTTCTGGCTCCTGGCTTCTGGCTTCCATATCCCGCCGTTTTTGCGGGATATCAAGGGCGAAGCCCGTGCCTAGTTTCTTCCCCGACCGCTTTGACTGAGCTCAGTAGTACAAACCGCCGGACGCCGGCATGGATACAAGCTTTGGCCAGCCTCTGCGTGCCTGCAACATTGACGCTGCGGAAAGCTGCAATGTCTCCTCTACCCTTCGGATCGAGGATGTGGGTTCGCGCCGCGAGGTGTACGACTGCATCCACATCGGTCAGAGCTGCGCCCCAATCCGTAGATGGGCCCACCTCCCCGACTGCTTCTTGCTCCAATTGAGCCGGAAGCGCCTCGAATGAACACTGCTTCCGCATCGCCGCACGAACCCGCAGCCCTGCCGCAGCCAACTCCGCGCAGAGATGACTCCCAACAAAGCCCCCGGCTCCTGTAACTAAAACCTTCCGCACCAAAATCCGGCTCCTTCCCCCGTCGTTGACATCTCCGTCTCCCCGATTGTATCTTCTTCAGCCAAGATTCCGGCAATGGAATTCCGCGGCAGTGCGCACGCTGCCGGGAGAGCGGGCATCCCGCCCACGGCGCAACCTTAGGACGTTGCCTGCGCCCTGCTTGCCATAACTGCGACTCAGACACTGCAAACAAAGAGCGGTCACGAATAACACGGCGCGGCAATGCCGCAACCAAATCAACCGCCAAGACCCCAAGACGCCAGGAAAATACTCGGGAATCCTGGCGTCTTGGTGTCTCGGAAGATGTGAATAAATCACGAAATCTAGATTTTGCTCGCCGTAAGTGATTGAAAACAAATGACTGATTTTTTCGAAATTTGATTTATTCACACCTTCTTGGAGACCTGGCGGTTAAAAGACATTTCCAGGAAGGAAGGGATTTGCGGGTAAGTAGCACGAAGAACACGAACCGTGTCTGGGCAGACACGAGGCACGCGCTTTCGCCGTCCCGTTCGCACTCTTTGGGAATTCCGGTTCCCTATTCGATTTGATCGAGCCCCCAATTCAACGAAGAGCCCATCATTTTTTGACTTCGGGGTCTTTGCGGATCTTGGCTTTGGCCTCGTCGATGGTTTTGGCGAGCGACGGCTTCAGCTTCAAGGCAAATTCAAATTCGGCTTGAGCTTCGGCCTCCTGGCCTTGGGCGAGTTTGAGGAGGCCTCTCTGAACATGGCCAGGAGCGTAGCCGCGGTCCCATTTGAGAGCCTGATCGTAATCCGCGAGCGCTCCCTCCGTATCGCCTTTCGCCAGTTTGGCATCGCCCCGATGGACCATGAATGAAGGCTGACGAAAGTTGAGCTTCATCGCCTGGGAGAAGTCCTCGATTGCGCCCTCAAGGTTGCCTTTTGCTGTGCGCGCCAAGCCGCGGTTATCAAAAACGAAAGAATCGTTGGGCGCCAGCGCGGCCGCCTTGTCCAAATCAAGCAGCGCGCCGTTCAGATCGCCTATGGCCAGCTTAAGCGCGCCCCGGGCGCCGTAAATGCTTCCGTCATTGGGACGGATCGCGACGGCCCGATCCAGCTCCGCAAGAGCGCTTTTCAGGTCGCCTTTCATTTGGAAAATTTCCCGCTGGATCAGGTGTGCGGTATAGGCGTCCTTGCCGCGCGGATCGATGCGGACGATGGCGCGAAAGTCCTTAATGGCGTTGTCGATGTCCCCTTTTCCCTTGTAAGCCAGCCCTCGCCCGAGCAGCGCCTCCGTAAATTTCGGGGCGATTTTGAGGGCCTGGGAATAACTCTCGATGGCGAGGTCAAATTCCCCATCGACATAGAACCGCGTGGCCGCGGCCATGTAGCTGTCGGGCGAGCCGGCGGCGCGCTGAGACGAACCGGATAGGCCGCCGAACTGGGCGTGTCCGGCCGTAACAGGCATAATAAGGGCAAGGAACATCACCGCGAAACGGCCGCGCTTCATAGGACCTCCAGCTTCAACAGCTCACGCGATTTGCGTTCTGATTCTATCGCAAACCGCGGAGACTGTAAAGGCCCCCAGGAATTTATCCGAAATCACCTAATAATCCTGCAACCTTTTGCCGATTTGAGCATCTCTCAAAGAAGCTCTCCTAGATTCTCTGCGAGCTGAGTCCCTGGGTGGGACGAGAAGGCACCGTGAGGGGCCCGTGCAGTTCTTGAGTCAATACCTGGATCGAGAGGCAGGACTTGGCTTCTGGACAGATTTTTTGCTTGACATGGACATGCCTTTGCCAATAACGTAACAATCGTTCATGCTCGTGTGTACGAGTCTTTTCTGCCTTGCCAGGATGGCAAAGCGAGCAAGTCTGTCTAGGAATCCATGCCGTTTCCGAGAACCTGGGGCAGGGCGTCGATTCGATGATTTCAACCATCTTCGGTGATGGTGCTTGCGGATAAAGCTTAGCAGCGGTTACTAACTTAGATGGAGGTCACCCAACATGGTTTCAAGCTGTACTTGGAGGAAGAAAATGAGACTCAATCGTGTGAAAATCGTCGTTCTATGCCTGGGCGTTGCCTTGCTCGTAATGACGGGAAGCGCCATGGCGGGCGTAACCAAAACAATCCCGGTGGCGACGGCGACCCTTACCGGTTCTCCAGCCAACACCACAATCACTGGAGCGGCCGGTACTATCAACTATGCCCGTGAAGTTGGGGGGGCAAACGCCACCTACAATTTCCCCGGCTGGTCCAGCGCGCCGTGCTCCGGCCTCTCCTATATTACCCACCAGATGAACGTGATCCGTTCCTTTAACAATGGGCAAGGATCCCCTCAGAACTACTTTGTCGATATAACCTTGGACGATAGCGCCGTGTTCACTGCCGCGCCCGGGGCAAGCAACGGATCCCAGGTTTTTGCCCCTGACATCACCGTTCAAAATGAGCCTACCATTCTGGTATATCGTGTTATTGATGGGACGCCGGGAATTGATGCTGGGGCCTTGCCCAACAAAAAAGTCAGATACTATATTTCGATCACCGGTAACGAAATCGCGGCGATCCCAACCATCAACATTAATCTGGCAAAATTCGCGGTCAAGGACGTCGCTAACCAATTAAACAACGCTGCTCCTGCTGCTCCTCTTCAGCCGAATACAATCGATGTGACGGTGGCGACGTTTGATGCGTCGGACGGAACACCGTTTGATGCCCAGACTGGCGATATGACCCCCTTCATGAAGGGCGTCCCTGGTGTGGCTCTTCACTTTACCTCTGGCTCCCCCCCACCCCCCGCTGCTCCGGGTTCTGGTTACGCAACCATCGACGTATTCGAAAATCGCCAGGAGTTCGTGGAGAATCCCCCCTACGTCCGCGCTCATTATGATAATAGCGCGACCATGGTAATCAATACCATGGTGTCCGGCGTGTTTTACCGTAACGGTTGCGCGTATGGCCTGACGGAGATAAGCAGCATTCAGCTGACCATCACCGCCGACGTCAGTTGGGCGGGTGTGACAGATATTTACTATGATGGTATTGACTTCCCTGCTCCCTCAGGTGGATTCGTTAATCCGGTCATCCTCAAGATCGCCGGCAACGATCCGAGCGTCCAGAATGATGGCACGAATCCGACCCACATTAAAATCCTTGTTGATGGGGTGGCTCAGCTGGTGCCGCAACAGTTCCATATCTCGGTGGACGAACTTGTGGGTGGATTGCCTGATGGGCCCGTTCATACCTTCAACCTCTTGGATAGCAACGCCATTCTGACTACATGGGATCTGAATGGCACGATCCTTACGGCCATTTTTCAGAATGCCACAAGTCCTATTTTGAACGGCCGCCTCTACCTCTGGAACGCGTCCAACCAGGTTGGCATGATCACCGCAAGCGTCTACACGCTGCCCACTACGTGCGCCGCGGCAGGCCCGCCGTGCTCGGCGGTGATCGCGCCATCGACTCTGATTGGCTCGGTCACGTTTAATCCCGCCACTTATCCGGGATTTGCCCTGCCTGGCGCCGGCGCCGGCGGCACTATCGGTGGCGGACTCAACCTCAGGGTCTATGAGGACATCTTTAGAAATCTTCCCGCCAATCCTGATCCTAAGGTTCAGTGGCTCGGTTGGCCAAGCACGTTCGCGACCAATTCGGGCAATGTTGTGGTCGTGTTGACCATCACCGCCAAGCAGGTCCGCGGCTGGTCCAACGTGTGGACTAGTACGGAATCGTACGGTGTGGTAAACATGCTTGTCACCGCCCCCGCGCTCAGCAGTCTTTTCGATATCTTTTGAGTTCTCTGTCAGTTACTGACGAGTCTCAAGGCTCACTGATGCTCGGCGTACCCAAGGGGTACGCCGAGCACTGCCTTCTAGGCAGGTTTGGCTTGGATCTGGAAAGTCGATTCAAGGTTGCATCTATGAGGGCTTAGCCGTCCGCCAGTTCTTGATATGTGGTCTTGGCTTAACGGCTTGGACCGCAGGGCAGGCGCATATCTGCTGGGTAGGAGAAAACTGTGGCATCGAAAAGAACGATTTGGATGGTGTGCAATTACCTCATGGCTGGCACTGCGGTTGCTATGTGCGCCTACATTTTCAGCTTTATGTTTTCCTCTACGCGGTTTGGTGAGCTGCCTGCCATTCCACAGCAGAATCAAAGTCGGGTTTCTGTTCCAGCCTCCTCGGTGGTGACCGAACCGCCCGCAAAGGCCAAGGAACAGGCGTCTCACGCCATAGTATCCAATGGGAATGTCGGCGGGGGGCAGGCGCCGGCGACCAATGCCGGTGTGCAGCAGCCTCGGGCCGCGGCGCCGGCCTCCCCCACCGGTACCAGCGCTCCGCCGATTTGGGGAGACGCCCCCCATGTTTTGGCTGGCCCCCCTATCCCGAATGCTAATCGACAAATGTTGCCTCCGGGTTTTGAGAACGAGGACAATTCGCTCACCCAAGCTCCGCAGAAGATAAAGAAGTAGCCTTTCGGCGCACTTGGGTTTCTCACTTTTCCGCGAGGCCCGATCGCATTCAATGGCTTACAGGTCAAGTTCCTGTCATTTCAGGTGAGAACTGACCATCTGCTTGGCTATTTCGCCCCGCGGATATTTGTGTCTCTTAAGCATCTCTGTGTTCTCGTGCTGCCAGGGATTACTCTCTCTTGCATTCCCCGTCAAAATCATAATCGGGCTCCTATTACCACAAAGACTCGAAGACTCTGAGGCTCGAGGAAATCCTATGTTTTAGACCTCCTTTGAGTCTTTGAGTCTTCGAGTCTTTGTGGTAAATGGCCGTTAGGACGGGCTAGGAATCAAAATGCTTTTCGTGCTAGACTCCAGGTCTGACAAAATCATGAGGGAAGGGGATGGCCTCGGTTTCGCATAAGGCCACGGCCTCTCATCCTGGGATCTTCACGATGGCTATCCGTGCTCTAGGAAACTCGACGGCGCTGGCGGCCAGCCGGCTGGCGCGAGCTGGGATCGATCTGTCGCGCCACCTTCTGCTCGTCGTCCTGGGCGATTGCGCCATAGGCTTGGCGGCTTACCTGGTCGCGTTTTCGCTGCGGTCCGTTCTGCCGATCCCCTTTACCAATGAGTTGATGCCCTCGGAACGCCTTCTGCAGGTGAAGCATTACTGGTGGCTTCTCCTCGGGCTCCAGCCTACGCTCCTTTTCTTTCTCGATTGCTACCACGAAATCCGGGTCAAGAGAATCCGTGAATTTATCCTGCCGGTGGCGAGCGCGACCGGGATTCAAGTATTGATCCTTGTGGCCGTTTATTTCTTCACCGGCAACCTGACGTTTCCACGCACCATTTTCCCGATTTATTGGGTCCTGAATTCCGCCGCAATCGTAGGTTGGCGGTCCGTCATCAAACACAGCGCCCACAGCGACCAGCGGCGCGCTCTCATCGTCGGAGGCGGGCCGCTGGCAGAGCATTTGATGGCAGAACTGACCCGAGGCCCGGAAATCGGACTGAAGGTTGTGGGAATTGTCTCGGATCACCTCGAGAAGGGTCAGTTTGTAGGCCCGTACGAGGTTTTGGGGGGCCGGGAAGAGATACCGAACTTGATGCATCTGCATCAGGTCGACGAGGTGATCCTGACTCCGGAGGAGGCATCCTGGAAGGATCGTCTGGTCGACTCCATCAGCCGCTTTGAAGGCTCGCAGGCGCGCATCAGCATTGTGCCATCGCTCTATGAGATTTTGATCGGGCGCATCCAGCATTTCAATATTCGCGACATTCCACTGATTGAAGTGGTGCGAAATCCCACCGATCCGGTCAGTGCCTTTTCCCGCAGGCTCAGGGACATTTTCTTTGGCACCATCCTGACGATCTTGCTGCTGCCGCTTTGGATCGTCGTGGCGCTGGCCATCAAGCTCTCAGACGGTGGTCCCATTGTTTATGTTCAGACCCGCGTCGGCCGCTGGGGAGAGCCATTCCGCCTGGTCAAGTTCAGAACCATGCCGGTGAATATCGAGGACCAGACCGGTCCGGTTCTGGCCAAGGCGGATGATCCCCGGTCGAGTCCCTTAGGCCGGTTCCTGCGCCGCTACCGAATCGACGAGAGTCTCCAACTTATCAATGTGTTCAAGGGAGATATGAGTCTGGTCGGGCCGAGACCGGATCGGCCGGAGTTTGTCGCGAAATTTGCTCAGGAGATCCATGGCTATAACGAACGGCACAAGGTGAAGCCTGGGATCACCGGGCTGGCGCAGATCCGGGGACACTACCACTCGGATCCCACGATCAAGCTCAAGTATGATCTAACCTATATCCACAACCCCTCCTTTCTCCTTGATCTCGTCATTCTTGTCGAGACCGTGAGAATCATCTTCCGCCGCCAGGGTGTCTGATGCCATGGCGAATCTGGCGGTTGTTGTTGTCAACTGGAATGGGAGGCAACTCCTCCAGGAGTGCCTCTCCTCTCTGCTAAATCAAAGTGTGCCAGACATCGAGGTTGTGCTGGTCGACAACGGTTCGACAGACGACTCTGTCGATCTCGTTCGAGACCGGTTTCCCACGGTGAAACTCCTGGCTCTGGAAAGCAACCGCGGGTTCGCCGCGGGAAATAACCGGGGGATCGAGGCGACTGCCGCTGAGTTTGTGGCTCTACTCAACAACGATGCCGTTGCGGACCGGCATTGGGCTGAATGCCTGTTGCGCGCTGCCGCCGATGCCCGTGTGGGAATGGCCGCTTCCAAGATCGTCTTGCACGGGGACCGCGGCAAGTTGGATAGTGCCGGCGACGGCATGACGACCGTGGGGGTCGGTTTCAAGCGCGGGCACCTTGCGTCACCGGACGACTATCGATCCGCGGAAAGTGTTTTTGGCGCCTCTGGATGTGCCATGCTTTTGCGCCGCTCGATGCTTGCCGACATCGGGGGTCTGGATGAAGACTTCTTTCTTCTATATGAAGACTGCGACCTGTGTTTTCGTGCCCAGTTGCAGGGCTGGAGGTGCCGCTACGCGCCCGACGCGGTCGTTTACCATAGGCTCAATGAGTCCATTGGAAGACTCAGTCGCGCGCATGTGTTTTACGGCCAGAGGAACATGGAATTCGTCTATTTCAAAAACATGCCAGGCAGGCTGGTCTGGAAATACCTGCCGGCGCACATGCTCAACGAGATTCTCGCATTCCTGTACTTTACCGGCCGAGGACATCTCTTCAGCTTTATGAAAAGCAAGATCGACTTCCTGCTGAAGGTTGGGCGTGTGCTGGAAAAGCGCCGGGAAATTCAGGCGCGGCGTACCGTCTCCTGCCAGGACATCGACCGCATGCTCGAGCGCAGGTGGATCAGGGCGCGCCTGCCAGGTAAGTAGCCTGATGAGAAGAGCCGTGATAATCCTCAGCGCCCGCCGGATCAGGATCTTACCTGCATTGGCGCTCGGTTCAGCCGCCGTTGGATTTCCGGAACAAGCCCTTGAAGAGGATGTCGAAATCCAGCGTCAGCGTGTACTGCTGCACGTAGTAGTCGTTGAGCTCGCGGATGACCTGGGGGGAAAGACGCGAGGGCTTGCTGATGTGGGCGAGCCCGGTCAGCCCGATCTTTCCCATGACCGGGGACTCCTCATCATCCAAAGGGTAGAGACCGATGATGCTGTACTTTCCTGTAAATGCGCCCCACAGCTTCTTCAACGCGGAACGGAAACTGCGGGTCGAGAGATAGACCGCCGGAAGGCCCGCCGTCAAAAGGAAAAGCGACACCACAAAATCAAAAGTCCGTTTGGCCGCACGGTAGCGCATGCGGCCAAGGTTGTAGGGGGGCAGCGTCGGCTCGATCCCGGCAACTTCATTGACGATGCGCGAGACCACGATATCTTCGTAGTCGAGGGCGACGTGGAAGCGCGCCGACAGTGCCGAGGCCCGGGCGATCAAGTCCATTATGTCTTTTCGCCTGATCGAGTTGTCGGTGATGATGATCTCTCCAAGCCGGTGTTGTTCGATCAGCTCCGGCAGGTGGGCTGAATCGCCGACGATCGGGATCTCACAATAGCTGTCCTGATCGGTTTTCGACCTGGTGACAATCCCCACCAAGTCCGCGTTGCGCCTCTCCGCGGTTTGAAGCTCGCGAATGATTTGCGCTGCCGCTTCGTTGGTTCCCACGATGGCTATGCGGCGATCCGCTTCCTTGCCCAGGGACCGGTCATAAACGGCAACCATGATCCTGATCAGCGCGCTCGACACGAGGCCAAAGGAGATGAGCATCAGGAGCACGCCGCGGCTGAAGGCATAGTCTTTAAAGAAATTGGTCAAGGCGCTCAGCAGGAAAAAGTTGATCATGAGGCCGACGACGGCTCGACGCAGGGAAGGGCGCGGCTCAAGATACTCCCCTGTGGCCAGCATGGAACCGACCGTTATCAGGCTGAGCACGATAAAAACAATCGGATATGCTTGTGGCGGAAATCCCAGATACGAGCCGAAGCGCAGCTTGGTTGCCAACAGCAGCGCGCCGTTCATCCCGATCAGGTCGAACGAAAGCACGAGCAAGGAGCGGCGGTAGCGCCAGGCATGGGCGAGCCACGAGCGCAGCAGAATGCCGAGGCGCAGGAGATAAAGGAGGATCGTGGATCCACTGTGATGCTTGCGTGCGAAGAGCTCCATCGCATCGTAGAAGATCCTCACTTTGTTAAGATAACTGCGCCTGGTGCTGGCCCCCTTGTAGTGAATGACCGAAGTGTCGGGAACATAGGCGATTTTCCAGCCGGCTTTCGAGACGCGATAACAGAGATCGAGGTCTTCACCGTACAGGAAGTAGTCTGTGTCGAATCCCCCGGTTTGCTTCAGCGCCGCGGCCCGGCCAAACATGAAGGAGCCGCTGATGGCATCGACGAGGTAGGTCTCGTTCTCGCTGCGAAACGTCTGGTTGTACTGCGCGAAGAGACGGGATTTCGGGAAGAGCTTCTGCAAGCCGGAGACCTTGCAGAACGCAGCCCAGGGCGTGGGGTAGGAGCGCCGGCATGCCAGTTGAAGCGTGCCGTCGGGGTTGAGCACTCTGCAGCCGCACATGCCGACCTTGGGGCACTGGCGCATGTAGGCAAGCAACACCTTGAATGTGCGCTCTTCCAGCAGGGTATCCGGGTTCAAAAAGAGGACAAACTCACCGCGAGCCCGCTCCAAAGCCAGGTTGTTGGCGCGGGCGAAACCGACATTTTCTTTGAGGCTGATGAATTGAACGTGCGGGAACAATCCTTCCAGATAGCGAATCGAGCCGTCCGTGGAATGATTGTCAACGACAATCACTTCGCCCCGGATACTCCTCATTGCCAGGTCAATCGAGCGCAGACACTGCAGAAGGAAGTCCTTGACGTTGTAGTTGACGATAATAATCGTAAGGTCCAGCAGGGCAGTGCTTGGCTGTGGCTTCGAATCAGGAGGAGCCGTTTCCAACACGGCTTGCTGGGCGTTTTGTGAAAGCATTCGGACTGTGGGTACCCGCACGGTGGTGACTGAATCTACCTAATAACGAAATACCACTGCCTGTCGCCTTGTGATTCCCCTTGCCCCGTAGAGGGGGACCGACCGATCGGCATTCTTCAACAGTATTCTTCTGCGCGCTTATACCAAGCCCCATATCATCGCATTAAGGTCGGCATTGTCAAGCTTCTTCCAACGATGCGCCGCAATTCAGACACTGGGGAAAACCCAGCTCCGAAGAGCGCGGCGTAGGACAGCCCACCCACTATCTGGCACTACGACTCCGAGACCGTAACACGCCAAGAAAGTCAAAGCCTTGACGCAGGGACCACAGAAGCTGAAGAAGCGGCCGCGGAGAATATCCTTGCCTCAATACAGTCTCCCAACCGATCTCCGCGACCTCTGCATTGATCTCAGTGGCCTCTGCGTTAGAGGTTGGGGTCAGACCTGGAAAACTTACTTTTGTCCTCGACGTTTGACGAGCAGCGAAAGAGCAGGAATAAAAGTAAATTCTCCAGGCCCACCCCGAATTTCGAATTCTATCTCTTTTTACTGCTTATCGGCTGGCTGCCAGGCTTGGGGCTGGGTGCCGCTTTCGTCGGCGAAATCCCGGAGCCTTTGGGCTCGGGTGCGACAGAAACCATTTTGAGCAAGTTTGCCGCATCTTCCTTCTTGAGCTTGGCCGCCGTCTGTTGAGGAGCCGTGGTAATGTCGTTCAAGATTGTGCAGAGATCCTTCATGTTGGCCGTCATCCGGTGCTCGGCGTGCGATCGAACCAGAGGGAAGAGTGTCCGGGTGATAACTCCTAGGATGCGGCTGTCCGTCCGGATCGAGACCTCGAGGTGCGCGCTCGCAGTTGATCCCTTGGGCGTCAACGTGGCTATGATCGCCATGCTTCCTTGAAAGGCCGGGACCAGACTGTGATTTATTGCACCTGTACCGTAGTAAACCCGCCGGTTAGGAGATTGTTCGGCCAGATAGATATCTCCCTGAATCCCAGTCGGGTCGTCCACGTGAATAGCGTTCCCCTGCAGGCGGGCCTTATATCGCGGCGTGAAGTCATAAGCCTCCCACAAATGCGCCATTGTGATTGGAGAGCTCAAGAGATTGTCGATAAGAACGGCCTTGGCTGGGACTTCGAATGTGCCGGAAACTGAGGCGTCCGGAGCTTTCAGGAGGTCTGCTACCTGGGACTTGGTGTCCGAGCCAGCTATGAGAATGCCTGAGAGCACAACCAACACGGCAAAAGCCGGTACACACCACCGGCAATTCGACCTGGGCATGGTTGTTGTTTGAAACGGACTTGACATCATTCCCGGGATCCTTTCTTGTTTCGCGGGCGCTACTCGAGACCAAGGCGACACAACACCACTCTCCGCATGAACGGGCGATGCTGCAAGTTGAGGAGACTACCTCTTGACACGCTTTGACTTCCGTAGAAATAATCTTCCACCATACCAAACTCATCCAATAAAAGCGAGAACAAGTTCACGATTGGGCCTGCGTCACAGAAGTTGGTTAGGAGGTTTCGATGCCAACCGTCCAGGAACTTGAATCGAGGCGTGATGCGGTTCCACAGGAGGTGCGGTCGATCCGGTCGATGAAACGAGGCACTATCAATGAGCAGTTTCTCGAGGTTCACCACAGCGGGATCAAAGAACCGATCACTCGCGGGCCCTATTACGTGCTATCTCGATACGAGCCGCGATCTGGTAAGAACCTAGCTTTGTCTCTCAAAACAGGAAGAATGGTCCCGTTTTATGAGGCAAGAAGGCTCGAGCGCTTCAGTTTTTGCCCATCAATATATTGCTTGATATGCAGATAATCCCGGTGGCGGGGACGTGAACATCTCAGCTTGGCGATGGAGTGGCGCGGGCAATTGAATCCGCCCCCCTTTGCGCCGGTGAAAGATCCCCCGTCGCCGGCCACTTTGTCCCCCGGTTGGACAAAATGTTCACCTGGAAGTCACAGCTAAAGCAAAGGATGAAGTTCCCTTGAGTGATTGTTGCCCGCGGGCAACAGGTGGCGTTTTAGACCGATACATGGGGGGCATTTCAAACCGGCGTTCCCATGGAGCAAGAAAAGGGGCCTCTCAATCAAGGCCAACCCGGGGTTTTGCAAGCATAATCGAGAAGAGCATGCGTGTGACTCGGGCGGTACAGAGAAGCCAGCCGCCGGACCACCCGCCGGTTGCGCCCGAGTCGAGTTGGCAAGATCCTTCCGTTTCAGAATCCGGATGCTACTCTGAGGGGATTGAAGCACATAGGATCGGGCATCCGCACCCCATCGATAGACCGTTCCTGATTCCATTACGTCCGCGAGACCATCCAGAACATACTGATTTTGCAGATACTGCCAATATAAAGATCCTTTCCGTACCACTGGCCGACCGGCTTTCTTGAGATCGCCCATTTGCTTTTTCATATACGAACTCGCCTCGCGCATCATTATGATGCATGAACTAAGAGCAATGAAGCATTCTAGGACACGGATGAATTCAGATAGACATGATCCAGATCCGTGAGCAGCGCGCTATCGACGCATGGGGGACGCGGATTCGCGATAGGGCCGCCGGATCTTATAGAGGCGTAATTGCTCCTGCAGGCCCTGTGATATCTCCTTCTGTCCCGCGGAGAGGGCCAACGCGGCCGCCTTCTGTCCGGTTTGTTCGGCCTCATCGAAGCGGTCGGCCTCGGCAAAGGCCGCGGCCAGCGTGCCGAGGAAATTAGCATCCTCGTTATTTTTCAGCTCGCAGGCCCTGCTTGCCAACCGAACGGCCTCGGCACCGTTGCGTATCCCTTCGCTTTCGCTGGTCGCGAGATACCAGGCGAGATTGTTGAGCACATCCGCCTGATCGGACCTCCAATGAAGAGAATTGCGATAGCAGGCAATTGACTCCTCGATCTTCCCTTCTTGACTCAACAGAGATCCAAGATTGTTCCACGCTTCCACAAAGTCAGGCTTGATTCGCAGAGCTTCGCGGCAATGGACAATTGCATCGGCCCAGCGCCGCCGAAGCTCTAACTCCAGAGCAATATTGTAGTGAGCTTCTGCAAAATCGGGTTGGCGGCGCACCGCCTCGGCAAAGTGGCGAAAGGCCTCGTCGTGCCTGCCTTGACGGCCCAGAGCGATCCCCAGGTTATAGTGAGCCTTGGGAAAATCCGGCGAGATGCGAAGCGCTTGTTCGTAGCGGAGAATTGCCTCGTCCACGTTTCCCAGGTTCGCCAGTGCAATTCCCATGTTGTTCAGTGCATACAGATGGTCTGGTTGAATGCGTAACGCCTCAGAGAACTGCGCGATAGCCTCCCGCAGCTCTCCCTTTCCCTCGAGGTACATGCCCAGGTTGTTATGAGCCAAGCTGTTGTTTTGGGTCACGCGCAATGCGTGCTCGAACAACGTGGACGTATTTTTCCAGTAGCTGACCTGTACCCAGGTAATCCCTATCAGCATCAAAACTACGAGCCCGGCGCCAAGTCTCAATAGACTCCTCTGCCTGTCCCCGATTGGCTTCCCGGCCCCTAATCCAATGGAGAGCGAGTCGGAGATTCCCCATGCCACCATGATGGCGATGCCAATCAGCGGCATGTAAGTATAACGATCGGCCATCGCCTGCGGGCCTACCTGCACCAGGCCAATGACTGGAACAAGCGTGCCAAGATACCAAAGCCAGCCCACAGCGAGATACGGACAACGCTTCCGGAGTCGAAATACTGACAAGGACACCAGGACCAGCACCAGGCTGGCGATCAACACTCCCCCGAGTGAGAGATTGAAACCGGGATGAGGATAGAAAACCGCCAGGCCTTGGGGCCAAAACATTTTAAAGAGGTATGCTGCATAGGTCAGAAGCGCGTTTCCAAGGCGGATGCTGAACGGAAACGCTTGAAAGGATGCGACCGCTCCCGATCCTTTTTGTGCCAGGTAGGTCACGATGGAAGATGCCGTGGCCAGAGTAAAGAGTGGCGTCTTTTCCCACAACATCCGGCGGAGCCTCTTCCAATGGATGGCCCGGTTTGGAGCCTCCGTCCCATCTGCCTTCAAGCGGCCGAGGGGCCAATAATCCAGCAGCAAAAGCACAAACGGTAGAGTTATCAGCATTGGTTTGGCCATCAGACTCAAAGCGAATGACAGTACAACCCAAATATACCGGCCTATCCTTGGTACCTCGGCATAGCGAATGTAGCACCAGATTGCAGACAACCCCCAAAAGGTGCTCAGCACATCCTTCCTTTCCGCCACCCAGGCAACCGACTCGACGTGAAGCGGATGAACGGCGAACACCGCTGCGACGAATGTGCTGCACCCCATGGAGCCCGTGGCCCGCTTGAGCAGGAGCAATAACAACGCGACATTCGCCAGATGAAGCAGCAGATTGGTGAGATGGTGGCCCCACGGCCTCAACCCGTAAATCTCACAATCCAGCATATGGGATAGCCAGGTCAGTGGGTGCCAATTGGCCTGATCCGTGGCGGTAACGGCCCAGGCAAGACTCGCGCGCGTCACCCCCTGTTGGACCATAGAATTCTGCAGTACATAGCCGTCGTCGTCAAAAAACACATATTCAGACCTGAGGACCTGCCAGTAGGGGACTAGGGTCAAGAGGACGAGGGATAGGGCAATCCATGGGAGGTAGCGGTATTCTAAAGCCCTGGCCGGCAAGGCCGGTTTTCCAGAAAGACTGGCCCGATGCTTCGCCGCACCCTGGATTGACGCATGCTTCCTCATTATCCGTGTTGCCATATACGCCCGCGGTGATGATAAATCATCCGTTCGCGGGGCGCCAAGCATGAACCGTGAAAAACCCGCGGAGGAAGAGAGCCTCGACGAGTCTTGATGACATCTTCCTGACTCATTGGCCCGCCCATACCTTGGTAACGCACGCCCAGATTCTCAACTGCAATGGCCAATATATCGAGCAAAGTTCCAGCCTCTTTCCCCCCATTCTCTCGCTCTTGGCGGGATCCCTGTCTTTGATGAGCCATCAAGACGGGATGATCAATTTCTACGTAGCCAGAAGTTATTTTCGCCGAGTTCAATTTGTCGACTTGGCGGGTCCATTCAGCCGGCATATTTCATGCTGTCCCGAGGCGATCGACATCGGGCGTTTTCAGACTCCTTTCATTTCGGGGACGATAATCCCCTGGGATTTCTATTTCAGCCACAAAAAGGAGGTGCAGAGTTGTGGCATCCCAGAGCCGGACATCATCTTCGATCTGTATTTTGACAACGGGATTTTCCCCTGCTGGCGCAAAACGGCTATGAGGTGGTGATCAAATCGTTGGGTTACATTCGAGGACGCACATTCCTTGGAAACGACTATGGTCCGGCAACCGAGTTGGTAGCGGTGAAGAAGGATCTGGTCCCGGCGCAAGGCGGCTATCCCATTGTTTGGGATTGGGATCAAGAATGGCATTAGACCGTTATGCAAAGCGTAATGGGAATTTTGTTCTCGTTAGAAGCCAGGAGCCTGAAGCAAGAGAATCTCCGCGTCGAGCTCAAAGCGGCCGTCGAGCGCAAGCACTGCGTCGATCCCTTCTGGCTCCTGGCTTCTGGCTTCCATATCCCGCCGCTTTTTGGCGGGATATCAAGGGCGAAGCCCTTGCCTAGATTAAATACTTCGCACGGCCTTGTCGCCCGGCTCCACTACGACCGCGACGCCGGCATCGTCACCTACAAGCCGCGCCCCTCCTCGCGTTCGAACTCGCCGGCCCCAGCGCCGGAACGCTTCTCCCCCTTGGATGCCCTGGCCGCCCTGACCGCTCATATCCCGGACAAACGGCAGCAGGTCGTGCGGTATTGCGGGTACTACAGCAACAAGGCCCGCGGACAGCGGCGCCTGCGACAACAAAACTCTGCCGGCATCACACCCGTTGCGGCCTCTTTGCCCGAACCCGAACATGATGACTACCGCCACCACTGCAAACGAGCCTGGGCGCGTCTCATTCGCAAGATTGATCTCGATGACCCACTCACCTGCCCCAATCGAAAAAATCCTGCGCCGCCTCAAACTCTGGGATCGCCTTGAACGCGAGCCCCCGCCCCGGGTTTCCACAACGCTGGAAACCGATGCCGATATTCTTGCCTGGGAAGCCGCCGGCCGACTGTTTGATGGCATCAACTGAAGCCTGCGGTGCCTTCAGCCGATTGGGTCCCCCAGCTTCGTGAAAACTCCCGATCTCACTTGGGCGGGATAATTCCGGATGATTCCCACCCCACCCGGTGCTCGCCTGTTCCCAATAGGAAAAAGCGATTCGTTAACCGGCCAATCCAAGGAATTGCAGGTGGCCCGAATGGCACAGATTGGCCGGTTGAACGAACTACTATCTGTATTTGGCATGGAGTCTACCCCATCCTTCCTGGTGTTCGGTCAATTAACGAACCGATACTTAATGATGAAGTAGATTGCCGCGACTCCATCCTTCCAGCCGATCTTCTTGCCCTCGGTATAATCCCGGCCGTGGTAGGAGATCGGAACCTCGTAGATCTTGCATCTTGCTCTGGCAACCTTCGCGGTGAATTCCGGCTCGAAACCGAAGCGATCTTCTCTCAATTTGATCTTCTTGAGCACGTCCGCGCGAAAAACCTTGTAGCAGGTCTCCATATCCGTAAGGTTCAGGTCCGTCAGCATATTGGAAAGCGTCGTCAGGAACCGATTTCCCACCGAATGCCAGAAAAGGAGGACACGGTGCGGGCCGGCGAGAAAACGGGAACCGTAGACAACGTCGGCCTTATTGTCGAGAATCGGCTGAATCAGCACGGGGTACTCGGCTGGATCGTATTCGAGGTCCGCATCTTGAATCACAACGATATCACCCGCCACTTCCTCAAATCCCCGGCGCAGCGCGGCACCCTTTCCTCGATTTTGAGGTTGCAGGACTATCTTCAAGTCCTCGAAGCGTGATAATCCCTGGAGAATCGAACGCGTGCCATCGGTTGAGAAGTCATCAACGATGATGATTTCCTTGGGCAGCGCTACCTGGCGTACTCTGTCCACGATCTCGAGGAGGGTATTTTTCTCATTATAGACCGGTATGACAACGGAGAGTTTCATTTTGACTCTTGGATATGTTTTTTGTACTGGGCGTACGAAAAATCAGCTCTTGTTCCGTCGATGACATTCCAGACCAACCAACCATATGGTCAGATAGTATACAATGGGCGCGCGGCTGGGGAGCACAAAGTTGTGTGCGAATCAGACACGTGATGGGAGCAGTCGTGAAGACTGGGAACCCCATGGGCGCAGCCGGCGCTAGGCCTCGCGGCGCACTTCCAGGAACCGTGCAGGGAGGTTGAAATGAAGAGAAATGCCGCGTTTGTATGCGTGATTATCGCTCTTTTGGCCATGATTACGGCCACCGGGCGCGACTGGTCGACTGCATTCGATGAACCCGCGCACGGCGGTCTCGGTGACGTTTTTAGCCTGACTCGAGGGATGGTGCGTGATTCCAACGGAGACGGCCTTGCCGACTTGGTTGCAGCCCGCATCATCGTTCCCGCGAAGCCATCCTCGGAAGATATCCTGGCTGCGAGCGACCTCGCAGCGCGACTTGGCTACGAGACCCTTGCGATGAACCTGCCTCTCGTTGTGCGCGAAGATGAGATGGTGCGCGGGCAAGAGATCGCGCTTCCGATCCTGATCGGCCGCGAAAACTCGGGAATCAAGAAGTTGGCGGACCAGGGCGCCATCGACATCAGGACACTTAAAGCAGGGCAGGGGCTGATCGCGTCCGTTCCTTCTCCCTTGGGCGGACCTGACGGTCTGATAATCGTCGGTGGAGATGATGAAGGAACCCGCGCCGCGGCGATCGAACTTGCCGCACGCTTGCCCCGAATCTGGTCCATGTCGGGGATAACGCTGTCCGGTATCGAAGAGCAGGCGTTGCGATATCTGCGAGGCAACGGCGTGGCAGCTTCCAGTGCCGGCATCCGGTCTCTGATCGTGGACAGCGATCGACGCGGCATTGCCGATGTCGATCTTCGCATCCAGGTCGGCGCCGCCGATGGCGCTAAATCCAAGAAGCTCCTCGATGATCTCGATCTGGCGCACCGGCGCGGTCTGGATCCTAAGACCCTCGATTTTGCCAACGTGGCGATCACGACCTGTACGGTGATCGCCGGAGGAAAGCCCGCCGCGCAAATCGAAGTCCGCCGATCGGGTCTCAACACCCGAGCGCTGACACCTCCAATCGATCCAGACGAGCTGGCGACGGACACCCCGCCAGGGGGCCAGCCCTCTTCGGCCCCCGGCAAGAACTTTGATTTGACCTCGTCCTACTCAATCGATGGATGGTTCGGCGATGCTTTTCCGGACCTTATTCCCGACCGTACCGAGACCTCCCTCATTGTCGGGGACGTTGCTGAGTCGCTGGGAGCTGCCCACATTGCGGCGCGTCTCGGTCTGGAAACGACAGGAATTACGCTACCCATCAGCAAGATTGACCACAATGTCAAGGAACCTAACCGCGAGCCAAGCCCGATTCTTGTGGGGCGCAACAACACGCTTGTGCAACAGCTCGTCAAAATCGGGAGAACTCACTTGGATGATCTTCAAGCCGGCGAAGGCATGATCCACCTGGTGCCCAAGGCGTTTGGAAATGCGACCGCGACGGTTGCTGCCGGAGCCGATGCCGCGGGCACGCAAGCCGCCTGCGACTACCTCGCCGGGCGGATGCCTCATCTATGGGATGTCGCGCGCGGCGCCCCGACGCTTGACGACGTCGTTACTCAGGTGAACCGCTTTTTCCAGGCAAGGAGCGGCGCCGGCCAGGCGAGTCAAGCTCTGGGAGAACTCGAAACCATCGCCGCGGATCTGAAGGGAAAAAAACTGGAGTCATTCGAGGCCAAGCTGTTCATTGACAAAGCGGATCCGCGGCTTGATGCTTACCTGACAGGTCAACTCAAGAAGACACTCCAGGATGTTCCCGCTGCCGTCACCAGTCAGAGCATCACGGAACCGGTTCCCGTGTTCGAGGACAAGATCGACATTCCTTGGGAAGTGGACGAGTTTTGGTCCAAGTTTCACGACGAGGTGCTGCCCAAAGTAAAGCCTGGAGCGAAGGTCGCAGTCGAAGCGCAGCTCAGCGAATCACCCCAACTGCGGCTCGACATTGCGGAGAAAGCCCGTGCCGAGCTGGCGAAGGCTGGGGCCGGGGATGCACACGTGACGATTCTCTCTGCATATAAGCAGGGTTTTCTATGGCTCACCGAACAGGTCATTCCGGAGCTGAAGGGAAAAGGAATACGCTCGGTACAAATCAAGGTGGCGGCCTACCACCCGGACTTTTCCAAGAAGTACAAGTTCTACATGGTGCCGAGCCGATGGCTGCATGAACTATATCCAGTGGACGAGATCTTCCAACGCGATCTTGGCGTTGCCAAGGACTTATTCCACCTCGAACTCGTCGATGATGCCAAGGACATTTACAGTTTCGAAGCGATGGATGGAGCAGGGAAGGTTGTCTATCGCAGTGCCTTCAATCCGAAGTTTGTCGAGCGCGAGTATCTGGATAAGTTTCCCGGCTGGTCGCGTGTTCAGGTTACCACCGGATGGATTTCCTCGACAGTCGATGGCAACACGGTTGTGGATACGCGCATCGCCACGGATCCGGAGCGTTTCTGGGATTATTACCAGTCCAAGGTTTTGTCGCGCATCTACGATTACGTCATGAAGAACACCGACAATAAACCGATGCCCGACAAGCAGCCCTTCCATCGTGACCTGGACATAGAGGTCTGGATGAGCGAGCCCGACTTTCGCATCGGCATAGATGAGGAGCAGATATCCTCGCTCGAATCCTTGCACGAGGATCTCTATTTCGTAACCCTGGATTTCTTTGACGCTCTTGGGCGCACCACGGTCAAACGGCGCCTGTCATCGCCCGGGAAGGTTTATCCGATCATTCATCCGAGCCGGCCCGGCCAGCCGGGGCAGGCGCGCGTCCTTTATGCCGGCAACGCGTCCGCGAAAGCAAAGATCGAAGTTTCCTATAAGGAGAAGGGGGAAGAGAAGCCCGTCAAAGTATCGCGGGATTTGGCGAAGATTGACGCCACGCCTCCCATCATGGGGCGAATTGTGGTTCGGTCCGATCAGGTGCGCGAACTTGAACTGCAGATCGAAGCCAAGGACGATCGCGAGGCCGCCAGGGCTGCGGACGCCCTGGATAATCTGGCCCGCCTGCACGATGCCGGGCTCTACCGAACCGCGTTCTCTTATGAACATGTTGACGGAATCTCGATTGACATCAACCTCAAGGACGCGCGCACCAGAAGAACAGTGAGAAATACCGGAGCCGCGCCCGCGTCCAGCATCCTAGCGGCACGGGAGAAACCCAAGCTCCCTGTCGTAACCTGGGACCACATCATCAGCCCGGCTGAAAGCGAGGAGATCATTCAAAAGCTCTCGGCTTATCCCGAAGTTAAGGCATATAAGGCCGGCATCTCTTATCGCGGCCGGGACATCTCGGTTATGGAAATCACTCTGCCCGCAACTGGCGAGCTGGTCTCCCTTGCCAAGATGACGGCCTACAAACCAACTATTTTCATCACCGGGCGGCAGCATGCGAACGAGGTTTCGTCCACCAGCCACATTCTCCGGCTGGCCGAATTGCTGGTCACAGATCCTTCCTACAAGGAGATTCTGAAAAAGGTCAACGTCATACTCCAGCCGGTTGAAAATCCGGATGGGGCTCAGATGGCCTATGATCTGCAGAAACTCACGCCGAATTACATGTTGCATGCTGGACGATATACTGCCCTCGGGACGGATGTCGGATCCCAGGTGGGGCAGGCGGACCCCCTGCTACCGGAGGCTCTCGTGCGCGGGCGCCTGTGGCGCGAATGGCTGCCCGACATCTATCTCAATCCCCACGGATATCCCTCGCATGAGTGGGTCCAGCAGTTTTCGGGCTACGTTCCTCCCGGGTTCCGTTCCTATATATTCTCTCGGGGCTGGTATACCGCCATCAGCGGGCTGCGCGACCCACGCTATTCGCAGTACGCAGAAGTAACCGACGCGATTCGCGAGGCGATCGTACGTGAAGTCAATAGCAGCCCGGAGGTGCACGCGATGAATCTCCGCCACCAGGATCGCTATCGGCGATGGGCGTTCGGGTTCGCGCCGTACGTTTTTAATCAGGAGATTTATAAGGATACGAGCGTGAATTATAGCGATCCCGAAACCGGCGAACCAAGCGGGAGTCGCCACGCCACGATGGGAAGCGGCAGCGCCAGGGCGTCGATGAACCTTTGGCCCCAGGTGACGTACTTCAACGGTATGACCGAGGCGCCGGATGAAACTGCGCAGGGGAGTTGGCTGGATCTGGTCACCAAACCCGGTTTTGGCTTTCTCATGGCCAGCATCAAATACCTGCAGGAAGGAAGATATGAGGTTCAGCGCATAGGAGAAGAGGGGCAACGCGACAGCGTCTCCCTTACGACCTTCCGGGCACGGCCGGTTTTGCCGCCGAAGAATCCGGCGCCCGCCGCGGGGGCCGGGAAATAGCAGAAAGCTCTTGGGGCGCGCTGCACCTTTGTGATAGGGTTTGCCGACAAGTATCCGCAATACAGACCGTTGAGGAGATGAAGATGCGCAAATACATGTGGGTCTTATTTTTTATATCTCTGGTGGCTCTGGCGCTCCCCGCGCTACCGCAGGCCCAGGAACCGGGAAAGGGACCACCCAAAGAGCAGGCCAAGGATAGCAATATCACCGGCGTTTGGGACATGATCACGCAAACGCCTGATGGAGACCGGCCGGGCGAGGCAACCTTCACTCAGGAAAAAGAAACCCTGAAAGTAACAATGTCGGGTCCTCAAGGCGTGCCCATGAATGGCGAAGGGACGGTCAAGGATGGCGTTGTCCAATGGACTACGACCATCAGCACTCCGAATGGGGATTTCTCCATCTTTTTTAAGGGAAAAATCGACGGCGAGAAAATGTCCGGGGAAGTCCAGGCGGGCGATTTCGGCACCTTCACATGGACGGCGACCAAGAAAAAGAAATAGGCGTGTTCCCAGCTTCCCGGAGTTACTCGTTTAGAACCTTAATGCCGGGGCTTTGCTCCCCGAAGATCGCACGACGCCGATTTTGGGGAGCCTTTTCATCTCGGCATCCCGACACTATTCCCGGGTACGCCACTGCGACAAAAGATATTGTGGCGCTGCTGTTTTCCGTGATAAGGTTTAGGCGTCTGGTGGAAGACTGCCCTCTGCTACGCGGCGCGAAGAGTCAGATCACGACTGCAGCGTGACTCATTCCAACGATTTCTGCTTGGCACTGAGCCGAATCCATCGTATTCGGTCCCTCGGGATCATTACGTTTTTCGGATGTATGTCCAATGGAGCGCCTTAGCTTTTCAGCGCACAGGAGTTGATGGATATGGGTCGCAAATTATTTGTTGGCAACCTCCCATTCGAGATGGGGGAGACAGAACTTAAGGAACTCTTTGGGAGCAAGGGGACCGTCGATTCGGTAACGGTAATGCGTGATGTCGGCACTGGGCGTTCACGAGGCTTCGCATTCGTGGAGATGGCTACCGACGAGGAGGCCCAGAAAGCGATCGCCGATCTGAACGGATATTCTGCCAGCGGACGCAACCTAACAGTCAATGAAGCGCGGCCCAAACCCGAGCGCCACGGTGGCTCCGGCGGCGGTGCCCGTCGCCGCGAACCACGCTGGTAGCTGCAATCGCCTTTGCTCTGGACCGGGAATCCTTGTCAGAAGTGTGAGTAGATGAAGTCAAGCCGGCCGAGATGACCGCAAAGGTAAATCGAGAGAGACAGTATGGCATACACCGCCCAACGCACTCCGGCGTGCACCTCGGGCATATCCAGGCTATGCTCTTTCTCGCGCCGCGTCCATTCAAAAATGAGAAAACCGGCAGCCAGCAGGAGCAACCCGTTCGCCCCCGGGAGCGCGATCCAGGATTGAGTCAGCATGCGGGCAATGAAACGCAAGGCCTGCTCGAGTGACTGTGAACGGAAGAAGATCCATGCCAGCAGCACGTAAGCGAAAATCGTGATCATCTGGAGCCCCTCACGCACGGAGGGGAGTCTCTTGCCTTCCGCTGCCTGCTTGGTTTGGCCCGTCGAAGGGTTGCCGAAGACGAGTGGAGCGAAGCCCAAACCGTTCAAAACCCCCCAGACGATAAATGTCGGCGTGGCGCCGTGCCATAGCCCGCTGGCCGTAAAGGTCAGCAGCACACAGCCCATCCGCCGCACGCGCGCCTTGAGGTTCACGTTCCATGTCAGTGGCGTGAAAATGTAATCCCGGAACCAGAAAGACAAGGAAATGTGCCAACGTCGCCAGAATTCCGCCATGTCACGGGAGAAATATGGGTAAGCAAAATTCCTCGTGACCCGGAACCCGAAGAGCCGGCTGATACCGATTGCGATGTCCGAGTAGCCGGAGAAATCAGCATAGAGTTGGATAGCGAACAAAAACGCACCGGCCGCCAAGTCGATGCCGGCCAAACCGTCATAATGGGAAAAGACGAAGTTCACTCGCCCCGCAAGGATGTCGGCGATGGCAATTTTTTTAAAGAGACCCCAGAGGATCTGGCCCAGCGCATCCGCTGACTTTTCGACGTTGAAGCTGCGTGGCTTCAAAAACTGAGGCAGGAGTTGTGACGCCCTCTCGATGGGTCCTGACGTGAGCAGGGGGAAGAAACAGGAAAACGCCGCGAACGAGACCAGATCCCGCGTGGCCGTGAAGCGCTTTCGGTAGATCTCGATGGTGTAACTCAGCCTCTGAAGGGCAATAAAGCTGATCCCAAGCGGCAGGATAATATGAAGAGTGCCAACATTGTTTTGCGCGCCCGCAAGTCGAAGCAAGGCGGTGAATAAAATCGCGAAGGAGTTCAGATATTTGAATATGAAGAGCGTGCCGAGATTGGCCACGAGGCTGGCACCCAGCAGAGTCCGGCGTATCCCAGGGCGGACCGCCGTCATCAACGCTCGCCCCACGAGATAGTCGATCAGCCCCCCGAAGAGGAGCAGCGCCACAAAGCGATAATCGAGCCATCCGTAGAATACGCAGCTGGCGAGGAGGAGGAACAGGTTCTGCCACCGAAATCCCCACCGATTGAGAAACCAGTAGGTGAGCAGCGTCAGCGGAAAGAAAATTGCAAAAACAAGCGAGTAGAATTGCAGGTTCTTTCCCTCCTCGTTACTTATCCTTGATTTCGTCGGGCCAGAAGGAAGGATTAAGGAGAGGATTCAGAAAGGGTTCGATATGCTGAAAGATGACGAAACGCGTTCCTTCGGGTATCTCCGAATACTTCTTTGGGAACTCCCAATTAAAGAACTTGTGAAACTCCGAAAAGTACGCGGTAAATCCTGCCCTTGAAAAAGCATCGGCATAGGAATCGCCGAACATCACGGTACAAGGCAGGAGCCGGGCTTGATTGCCAGGTTTGGCGCGAAAGGTCCAGTCGTTGGATTCCTGAGTGTACGAGTACTCACCAACACCTGCCTCATTTCGTTCGGGGCTGAGATACAAGGCGTCTTCCCGGATTGGCCACAATAGTCCTAGAGATTCGTTTTCCCCGCCAGTAGTCATTTTCTCGATCCTGGTCCTTATGGGAAAATCCCAGAGATTTCCCTTGCCGCTCAGATTTCCGAGTGTATCGACCAGCGCTTTGGCCATATAGGCGCCCGCAGGGTCGGACCAGTGAAAATCGGTCTTGTGATAGACCTGGTCCGAGAAGAAATTGAAGTATTTGTAGTAAATCAGAATTGCCAGGTCAAGAATCAGAATGATGGTGAGAATTGTCTTGGCTCGTGCCCGAGGGGAACTGTGTATCATGTGCCCGGCGTAATGATTGAGCACGATGCAGAGAAGATATACAAAGATCACTGGGCCACAGCCCCAAAAGTAAAAGAGCAAACTTGTGACGAATAGATAGGTATTACGGAATCTCGAGGGCGTGAGGAAATAGAGAGACAGAACCAGCGGCAGAAAACCAAAGAGAAAAATGTTCGAGCTGAAAACCATAGAATATCCGTGGAGCGGCCACCAGGCGGTTTCAGAGTTTCACGGCCGCTCCGGGGTGACCGGAGAGCGCTCGGTCCATTTAAGAGCAACTCCAAGCCCGCGGACCTGCATGTCGTTGCTCACCCCTGCCGGAGCCAGGTACCCCCGAAGGTGCATAAGATGACCAGGAAACTGGGCAAGGGCTTCGCCCTTGATATCCCGCCAAAAAGCGGCGGGATATGGAAGCCAGAAGCCAGGAGCCAGAAGGGATCGGCGCAGTGCTTGCGCTCGCCGGCTGCTTTGAGCTCGACGCGGAGATTC
>Ga0187878_1001140_pt1 | contig 26983 bp, 27 predicted proteins | sample June2016WEW_17_1_FD_132979 | JGI IMG/M metagenome (GOLD analysis project Ga0187878, IMG submission 132979) | Peatland microbial communities from SPRUCE experiment site at the Marcell Experimental Forest, Minnesota, USA - June2016WEW_17_150 | ecosystem: Environmental > Terrestrial > Soil >...
ACCAGGTTTCTACTGCGGCGGCGGATCCGGGCATGTCTACTGCGTTGCGCTCGGTCGGGCTCCTCGACGTACTGTCGAGTACGCCTGCGGAGCCCTCGGTCGCGCGCCTTGTATCCATGCCCGACTGCACCGACTCGCTACGAAATCCTCCGAGAATGGGGGCTAGCCCTTCGTCAGGTCTTTCGTCAGGCTCACGCGCCCCGAGACACTTTTGATGCTGATCCGATACGTACCGGCTCCCAGGCGGCCGCGCGCCAAATATCCCGGGCCATAGCGCCTTTGTTGGATCTCGAGCGGAAAATCGGTCTTTAGGGACCCGCTCAGGGTATCCATTACCACATAGGCATCCAAATCCACGGGTACCTTTACGCTGACCCTGCCGCTAATGGAGGAAAAACTCATGTCCCCTGCGCCTTCGACCCGCCTGAGGTAAACATCCACATTGCCGCTCGTCGACCCCGCGTTCACGATGCCGCTGACGTTGTTCACGCTCACATTGCCGCTAACCGATGTCGCGCTCACTACGCCGCTGACATTACTCACCCCGACAGAACCACTGATGCTTTCCGCCCGAACGTGTCCGGCGACATCGCCGAGGTGGACATTGCCGCTGACGGATCGAATGTTGTCGAAGTTAAAGCTGATCCCATTGGGCACCCGTACCTGGAAATTAACGCTGGCATCACAATTGCAGTTTTCAGGGTAGTGCACTTCCAGGTCAATCCGGCTGTCGCCGCTCCTGTCGACAATCTCAACTCGCTCGCGGTTGCGCCCCACTTTATAACCCTCTACCACGATCTTCGTTCCGTCGTAGCCGTCCACCTTGATGTCCCCTGATATGGTATGGATGCGGATGGTCTCATCCTTCGCGGCCGAGTAACTCTTTTGGAAGTCCTGGGCCAGCCCGGTAACGCTGAAGATCAACCCCGCAGACAGCGCCGCGCCTGCTATACCAAGGGTGTTTTTCCGCATTTTCCCATTGCTCCTCTCTTCGCTCCCGTACAAAGAGCAGGCATTCAATGCCAACTCTCAATATGTTAATGGCGTAGCATGGGAAAAGGTTTCAGAAAAATAGCCGATTAGCAACTACTCAGGTGATTGCCGGAAAAACCTTGATGGAGATTGGAATCGGGGTCGGGATCGGTATCGGGATCGGAAGCGAAAGAAAACGGATCACTTTCGATAGCGATTCCGATCCCGATTCCGATCCCGAGAAGAATCAGACTACAGTGGAAACAACGTGTGCAGTTACACAGATTAAATCCAGCAATGAAGGCGCGAATCTCGCGACGTGAAGATGGTCTCCGTCCGTTCCGCACCAGTGGAAATGATGGAGATTTCTGTCCGGACTAGTTCGGAAATTCGATTCAAGTAGTCTTTGGCGAGCACCGGCAGGTTGTCAAAATCGCAGATTCCCGCAGTGCGCTGATTCCATCCGGGCACGGTCAGATATTCAGGCTCGCACTGTCCCAGGACCTGGATCTCGGGTGGGAACGAATCGAGCAGCCGGCCCTTGTAACGGTAGCCCGAGCAGATCTTGATCTCCGGCAGACTATCCAGCACATCGAGCTTGGTCACGGCTAGAGAATCGAGGTTGTTGACCAGACGGGCGTAGTGGACGACCACAGCATCAAACCACCCGCAGCGGCGCGGCCGGCCTGTGGAAGCACCATATTCCTGGCCGCGATCCCGGATCGTCTCGCCGATCGCATCGGTCACCTCAGAGGGGAAAGGCCCCTCACCGACTCGCGTGGTGTAAGCTTTGGCAACCCCAATTACGCCATCTATACGCGTCGGCCCGACCCCGGTCCCTGTGCAGGCACCCCCGGCCGTTGCACTCGAAGCGGTTACAAACGGGTACGTGCCGTGATCGATGTCAAGGAGGGTTCCCTGGGCCCCCTCGAAAAGCACATGTTTCCCCTCGTCCATGGCACGGTTCAAATAGGATGCGGTGTCAATGAAATAGGGGGATAGCTCTTCAGCCAGCGTGCGCGCCTGCTCGTAGAACTCATCGCTCGAAGCCGGCTGCAGCTCTGCTGGAAGCAACAACCGTTTCTCGCGGACGTTATCCTCCAAGGCCGCACGCAGCACATCCGGCGTCTTGAGATCGCAGACCCGCAAGCCACGCCGCCCAATCTTGTCTTCATACGCGGGGCCAATGCCCCGATTGGTGGTTCCGATCCGTTTCGCGCCGCGGCGCGCTTCGTCGGCCCTCTCGATCGCGCGGTGATACTCGAAGATCAGCTGGCAACGATTGCTGACAAGCAGGCGTCCCTGGCAGCTTATGCCGGCAGCCGCCAGAATTTCGATCTCCTGTTTTAGGGCGGCGAGATCGAGCACTACGCCATTGCCGATCACGCAGATCTTTTCCGGGTGGAGGATTCCGGAGGGGATCAGGTGCAGAACGAACTTCTTACCACCTGCGAGTATTGTGTGTCCGGCATTGTGCCCGCCCTGATAGCGTGCAACGATATCGAAATGGCTGGAGAGCAGGTCAACGATCTTACCCTTGCCTTCGTCGCCCCACTGGGCGCCCACAACGATCAGGTTGGCCATGGAGAGGTTCTCTGCTTGCTGGAAGTGAAAAGGGGGCATGCTGCTTGTCCACTTCTCGTGCGGCGATTTGAATATGAGCAGTGGACGTGCGGATTATCCTCTTTTCTAGGCCAGATCACAGATGGTTATCGATCATCTTCGAAATCGTTTCTTTGGTGGTGTTACCCACGATCTGTTCCTTGATCACTCCCTTCTTAAATAGCAAGAGAGTAGGAATGCCCCGGATGTTGTACTTTCCGGCCGTGATCATGTTCTCGTCCACATTCAGCTTGACGACTTTGGCTTTGCCGTCGTATTTCTCGGCAACTGCCTCAACCGCCGGAGCCAGCATCCGGCAAGGCGCACACCAGGCTGCCCAGAAATCAACCAGTACCGGAACAGGCGAATTCAGTACCTCCGTCTCAAAATTCTGATCCCCAACCTCCCCAATTTTTCCACTCATTACCGTTTCCCTCCCAGGGTTATGATAGCGGATGAAGAATCGCGCCTTTCGGGCGACCGATAATTATGTGGACCCTGTTTCAGGTTGTCAAGATAAATGAAAACCATCCTCAAGAAGCGTTATGGGCAACATTTTCTTAGAGATACGGGAGTTTTGGACCGCATTTTAGCGCTCATCCGGCCGGCCCCGAACGATCTCATGCTCGAAGTGGGAGCGGGTGATGGCGCCCTAGCCACACGACTGGCACCGAGGGTTTTGCGACTGATCGCGCTGGAAATCGATGATGATCTTGTTCCCGCCCTCAGGGAGGTTCTGGCTTGCTGTCCAAATGCCGTAGTTGTGGCGGGAGATGTGCTCAGCGCGGACCTGTCCGCGATCATCTCCCCTTATTTGTCGCCTGCGGCGCGGATGCGAATCGTGGGAAATCTTCCTTACAACATTGGCACCGCGATCATCGAAAAGCTGCTCTCACAGTCATTTTCTATTGTGGACATGACCTTTATGCTTCAACTCGAGACTGTCGAGCGCATCGCGGCCGCGCCGCAATCGAAGGAATACGGATTCTTCTCCGTTTATTGTCAGCACCGTTGCGAGATAAAAAGGGGATTCAGAGTATCGCCGGCCTGCTTTGTTCCAAGGCCCAAGGTGCACTCGGCCATGATCACGTTGCGCCCTCGTGGAGGTGCTCTCGATCCCGACCTGGAGAGCGATTTCCTGATGCTGACAAAGGCTGCTTTCGCGTACCGCCGCAAGAAGTTGGTGAACTCCCTGCGACGAGACAGGCACTTGGGAAAGACGGCCGACGACATTCTCCGCCAGGCAGGCATGGATGGCGCTCGCCGTGCCGAAGATGTGACGGTTGAGGAATACGAGCATCTGGCCCGCATCTTCCGCGAATATAAGGCGACTCCTAAATAGCAGACTATGTTATATCTATTCCCATGAATGGTGAGCTTGTGACGAACGGCAATTGCATCGAGGTGGTAGCTCTTGGCGGCCTGGGCGAGTTCGGGATGAACATGATGGCGATCCGCTATCAGGGAAATATCATCGTCATCGACGCGGGCCTGATGTTCCCCAGGGATGAGTTGCTCGGCGTGGATCTGGTAATCCCGGACTTGAAATATCTCCTCGAGCGAAAAGAGGAAGTTCGGGCCGTAATCCTCACCCATGGCCATGAGGATCACATTGGAGCGTTGCCGTTTCTGCTGCGTGAAATCGAAGTCCCGGTATATGGCACACCGCTGACTCTGGGTTTTGCTCGAGGGCGATTGGCCGAACAGGATGTCCTGGATCGTGCCGACCTCCGTCGCATCCACCCCCGGGATAGGGTTGAAATTGCGGGAATTCATCTGGAGTTTGTTGGGGTCACCCATAGCATAGCTGATGCCGTCGGGGTAGCGCTGACAACCCCTCTAGGCACCATTGTTCACACGGGCGATTTCAAGTTCGACCAGTCGCCCCCTGACCAGAACCTGAGCGACTATACGCGCCTTTCTGCCCTCGGTGACGAGGGTGTGCTGGCACTGTTTTCCGACAGCACCAACAGCGAGAGACCGGGATACACCCCCTCCGAAAGTGAGGTGGGGCGTAATCTGGAGCAGATCTTCCACGCCACACGCGGCAAGATCATCGTGGCCTGTTTTGCCTCCAGCAGCCACAGGATTCAGATCATTCTGGATCTGGCGCAAGAATTTGGCCGCAAAGTCGTGGCTGTCGGCCGCAGCATGGTCCAAAACGTGGCAATCTCCCGCGAGCTCGGATATCTCATCGTGCCGCCCGATCTCCTGGTAACGGTTCAGGAGGGTCACGATCTCCCACCCGAAGAGCTTGTGCTGCTCTGCACCGGGAGCCAGGGCGAGCCAGCTTCGGCTTTTTCCCGGCTTGCCTTGGGAAAACACAAAGATCTCACTGTCGAACCCAGTGACGCGGTCGTCTTCAGTGCCCGCTCCATACCTGGCAACGAAACCAGGATTTCCCACCTCATCAATCACTTCTGCCGCAGGGGCGCCAGGATCTACGATCAAGGCCATGGCATGGTCCACGTTTCGGGTCACGCCAGCCAGGAAGAGCTGAAGCTCATGCTCAACCTGATCCGCCCGCGTTTTTTTATCCCCATTCACGGGGAGTACCGCCAGCTCTACAACCATGCCTTGGTCGCGGAAGAGACCGGAGTTCCCTGGAAAAACATCCTTCTGGCCGAAACCGGTGACATCATCGCTTTGACTCCAGATTTGGTTGAGATACGTGGCCGTGCATTGGTGGGGAGACGCCTCATCGACGCTGGAGGCCTCGCCGAACTGGACGAACTCGTCGTCAAAGACCGCCAGCACCTTTCAGAGGAAGGGGTGGTCCTCGCCGTGGTGCCGATAAACAAGTCTACCGGCCTCGTGGAAGGCTTGCCGGAATTGGTGAGCCGCGGGCATATTCAGGAAACGGGCGGTTTGGCCCTTATGGCGGAAGCCCGGCAGGTGATACTCAGCACCGTCGAGGAGTGCAGCAACGAGGAGCGGGTCGACTCGTTGGTTCTCTCCGAGATGGTCCGTGCGGATTTAAAAAGATTTTTTCGCAAACGAACCGCAACCCGTCCTATGATTGTACCCGTTATCCTTGAGATTTGAGTTCCCTGGAAAAAGGGGACCGTCCGCTTTCCCGGGTCTAGGAGCCCGTCCGAGAATTAGGAGGGGTCGCGCGCATGGGGCTTGCGAGGCGAGATCAAGGCGCGAGGAGGAGGCGATGTCAGTGCACATCGTTGACGACGAGCAACGCGGAGATCGCCCGCAATCCCCATGCGCCCTTCGGGTTCCGGCGGCGCGGGGGCATCTGCGGCGTTGGCGCTCCTCGACGATGTACCGAGACATCGCCTGCGTCGCGCCGCCTTGCATCTGCCCCCACGGCGCTCGGAACGCGGCCCCTCCTAATTCTCGGACGGGCTCCTAGACTTCCGGACGAGCGGAACGATGCGGGAAAATTGGAATGACCCCTTCTTCAGGGGAATGAAATCTATCCTCCAGAGAGGGACGTGAAGGCTATGCGCAAGGAAACAGAGGCAAAACGGCACGAGTTCTTTGGAGTTTTGCTCCTGATGTTCACGGTACTCCTTTTGGTTTGTCTGATCTCATTCAGCGGGCACGATCCGAACTTTAACACCGCATCTGAAAGGACGCACGCCAGCAATCGGGTCGGTTGGATCGGAGCCTACGCGAGCGACTGGTTGTTCCAGGGTTTTGGCCTGTCGGCGTTCCTGCTGTTGGTTCCTTTGGTGGTATTGAGCTGGAAGCTGATCCGAGGCAGAAGGGTCAGCTCTCCGCTGATGCGCGCCCTGGGTTTCGCCCTGCTCGTGTGCGCGTCGTGCACTACCTTGTTCCTCTTTGCCATTGCCCTGCCTGAGAGGAGTTTTGAGCCCGGTGGAGTGCTCGGCAAGCTTCTGGGCGACCTGTTGATACGCAACCTGAACACCACCGGCTCCATTGTCGTAATCGCAGGGATGATCGTACTCAGCCTGCTAGCCGCCACCTCATTTTCATTTGCATCGATCTTCAATCGTGAGCCTCGCGAGGAAAAGCCGCCACGTGTCGGCATTTGGACGAAGTTTCAAAACTGGCGGAGAAACCGCAAACCGGTGCGGGCGATTGTCAATCCTAAGACTACTGCTCCGCAGGTTCCCGAACCAAGTATGCGACCTGCCCCAATCAAGCCAATGCCTGTCTCCACTGCACCCTCCGAACCGCGCCTGCCGGCAATCGTATCTCCGGCAGAACCGATCCAGACGCGGGCCTTGGCTGAGGAAAAGCAGCCTCGCTCCACGCGAAAATTCGTGTTGCCTCCCGTCGACCTGTTGACGCCGTCGGAGGCGCATTTTACCGTCGACGAAGCGGATCTGATGGAGCGGGCGCGGCAGCTTGCCGCGAAGTGCGCGGAATTCGATGTTCATGGCAGCATTACGCAGATACACCCGGGGCCGGTGGTCACCACGTTCGAGTTCAAGCCGGACGCCGGAGTCAAATACTCAAGAATCACGAGTCTGGTGGACGATCTGTGCCTGGGTGTAAAGGCGGAATCGGTTCGGATCGACCGCATTCCGGGCAAGGCGACCGTCGGCATTGAGATACCGAATGCGCAGCGTGAAATCATCCTGCTTCGTGAACTCATCGAGTCCGATGTTTTCAGAAAGTCACCGTCGAAGCTCACCCTGGCACTTGGCAAGCTGATCAATGGGAACGTCTACGTGACGGAGCTGGCACGCATGCCTCATCTGCTCATTGCAGGCGCCACCGGAGCCGGCAAAAGCGTCGCCCTCAACTGCATGATCACTTCAATCCTCTACAAAGCGACACCCGAAGAGGTCCGTTTCATTTTCATCGACCCCAAGCGCCTGGAGCTGGGCATTTACGCCGACATTCCACATCTCTTGACCCCGATCGTCACCGACCCGAAGGAGGCTGCCAACGCCCTGCGCTGGGCTACGAGCGAGATGGAAGCGCGCTACAAGAAGCTGGCACTCCGGGGCGTGAGAAACATCGACCAATACAACACCTTAATCCGCTCGACCGCCAAGCAGCTTTCGTTTCTGGAACCGGAGAACCACCCTGAGGGAGAGCTCGAGAAGCCCTTGCCGTTCCTGGTCCTGGTGATCGACGAACTGGCGGATCTCATGATGATCTCTTCACGGGAAGTCGAAGAGTCGATCTCCCGGCTTGCAGCCATGGCACGTGCCGTAGGCATTCACCTGATCCTGGCTACGCAGCGGCCTTCGGTGGATGTCATTACCGGAGTGATTAAGGCGAACTTCCCCTGCCGTGTTGCGTTTAAAGTTGCGACCAAGGTCGACTCGCGCACCATTATTGACGCCAACGGCGCAGAGCAGTTGCTCGGCAACGGAGATATGCTTTTCATCCCGCCCGGCTCCTCGCGCCTGACGCGTATCCATGGCGCTTATGTGAGCGAAAAAGAGGCCCAACAAATCGTCGAACATTTGCGCAAACAGGGGCGTCCGATGTACAACGACTCGGTCTTGTCCTATGGAGAAGAAGAACTGGACGAGTCCGGCAACCCTATGGACGACCAAGTCGAGGATAGCTTATACAAGGATGCCGTTCGCGTTGTCGTTAGCGACGGGCGCGCCTCCACATCCCTCCTCCAGCGCAGACTCAGCATAGGCTATGGGAGAGCTGCCAAGTTGGTCGACATGATGCACAAGAATGGTCTGGTTGGGCCGGCGGAAGGATCGAAACCAAGAGACGTGCTCGTGGGTCTCGATTTTCTGGAAAGGTTGGAATGAATCAGAATGGGCATGGCCGATAAAAAGCCCGATAGATCGCAGCACGGCCTTGGCGATCAGCCTAAGCCCGCCACAAACTACGCGAAACCGATTTTCTGTATTTCGTGGTTTCTGAGGCGCGACCGGGAGGATGTCGGAGGCAACACCCTCGGTTATCGGGATTTCTTGACAGTACCTTGAGGTTTGCTAAAATCTTAGCAAGATGCCCCGTAGATGCGTTCCCTGGCGCAGACTCAGGGCGAGGCGAAGGTGGTCAACCGTAAAGCGGCGCACTGGGCCGCAGCAGCAATTTTGATTCTGTTTTACGCGGGCACCTCCCTACGTGGACAACAAACCCCTACCAAACCACAGGCACCTACCTTCCGCGTCGGCGTCGAAACCGTTTTCCTCAAAGTATCCGTTACCGATCCGCTGAACCGGTATGTAACCGGTCTTGAGAAGGAAAACTTCAAAGTTTTCGAAGACAAGATTGAGCAAAAAATCGACCACTTCATCCTGGAGTCTGCGCCAGTCAGCGTGGGCATCATCTTCGACGTCAGTGGCAGCATGAAAGATAATAACAACATTCAAAAGGCCAAAAACGCCATCGTTCGCTTCCTGGAATCAGGCAATCCCGAAGATGAGTACGCCCTAATTACTTTCAATGAGCGAACCACCCTGGTCCAAAGCTTTACGCACCAGAGCACGACCGTACGAAGTGAAATTGCCCTCAAGCAGGCCGGAGGGCGGACTGCGCTGTATGACGCAGTCTACATGGGCCTCGATCAGATCAAGACGGGCAAAAATGAGAAAAAGGCGTTGATCCTGATCACCGATGGCGAGGACAACAGCAGTCGATATTCCATTTCCGAGGTGCGGGAGTTTGCCAAGGAATCAGACGTTCAGATTTACGCGGTCGGTGAGGAGGGCCTGCTGGGCTATGGCCGTTCTTTGATCCAGGGAATCGTTTCACTAACGGGGGGGCGAGCCTTTTATCCCAATAACTTCAACGAGCTCGATTATTACATCGACCTCATACATGCCGAATTGCGCAATCAATATGTCCTTGGCTATAGCCCCACGAACAAGACCCATGACGGTAAATGGCGCAAGATCCAGGTCAAGCTGGATCCGCCCGAGGGCCTACCGAAACTGAGCGTCCACGCCAAGGAAGGATATTATGCCGCCAAGAACTGAGCTGTGCCGGTGGCTTGTGGCCATAGTATCGCTCGCCCTTCTCCTAGGGGCTTTATCCTCATCTTCCGCTCGCTCCTCGGTGTCGGACTATCAGAAGAAAACGGACCCGCAGGATAACCGGAAGAAGCCCGTCAAGCCTGAGTTAGCTTCCAAGTCCCCGCAAGAGAATCCGCAGAAGGATTATAAAATAGGGGTCAACGTCGACCTCGTTGTAGTACATACCTCGGTCGTCGACAAAACCGGTCAGTTTGTGAGCGGGTTGAAAAAAGAGGGCTTCAAGGTTTTTGAAGATGGGGTGAACCAGAACATCGTGTCCTTCTCACAGGAGGATGTGCCGGTCAGCCTGGGCATCGTTATCGACACTAGCGGCAGCATGCGGAATAAATTTGATAATGTCATCAAAGCCGCGCTGGCGTTTATCCGTGCCAGCAATCCCAACGACGAAGAATTCCTGATTGGCTTCAACGACCAAACCGAGTTGATCGAGGATTATACCAACGACATTGACTCGATTTCCGATGATCTCAACAATATTGTCGTAACCGGCGGAACGGCCCTGTGGGACGCCATTTACTTGAGCGTGCAGAAAGCCCAGAAGGGTTCCAAACCGAAGAAGGCGATCATTGTTATTACCGATGGTGAGGACAAGGACAGCTATTACAAGCTGGATGAGATGGTTGCCAAGGTTCAGGAATCGGACGTCCAGGTCTATGGCATCGGCTTGCTGAATGACATACCCGATAAGGGCCTATTCGGTCACTGGGCAAAAACCGAGCCGGAGAAGGCTCACGATGCGCTTCAGAGGATTTCCGACGAAACCGGCGCCAAAGCATTTTTCCCCAAGGACATCAGCGAGATCCATAGCATTGTTTCCCAGATTGCCTTTGAGCTCCGAAACCAGTACAGCATCGGTTACTTTTCTTCCAATGCAGCTCGGGATGGAACCTGGCGGCGTATCAAGGTCACCCTCGACGCACCCACCACGGCGGCGTTGCGAGTTCGGAGTCGCCTGGGATATTTCGCCCCCAAGGCTGCTACTCCCGGCAAATAGCGGTAAATCAGATTGACGCAGCCAGCGGGCCTGCGGGCGCAGCCCGAAGGGGCGCGGCGGCAGAAGAGCCTATGCTGAGTTGCCGTGCCTCGACGATGCGGAGCAGCATGGCCTGGGTCGCGGCGCCTTGCATCTGCCCCCGCGGCGCTCGCAACGCGGCCCTTCCTGATTCTCGGACGCGCTCCTGGTCCTGTATCCTCTGCCCATCGAGTCGGCAGGCGAAGAGAGCCTGGCCTGGTTCGTGGAGGGCCCTCGGCTTTTCGATTCTCCTGGCAATCAGGAACATGCCTACCTATAATGTGCCACGATTACAGTCAACCGGTAAATAAAGCTGCCATGTTGTTAGAACTAATGAACCTTCCCGCATTACCAATTCCGGCCGCGCTTCTTATGGCACTGGGACCTGCGATGTTCGCACTGGTCGCGTCCCAATCCTCCAAGCACAGCCAGCCTGGCCGGGATGAATATTCGATCCTCCGCAAGATATCCTCCATCATGAATCGCTCCGCGGACATCGCGACAACCTTGCCATCCTGCTTGGAGGAAATCCTTGCCGTGCTTGAGGTGGAAGCCGGCGCAATCCGTCTCTGTTCTGCTCCGGATGCGTTGCCTTTTGCCCTCTATCGCGGCTTCAGCAAAAATGTGATTGCTGCGCTTGAAGCCGCCCAGATTGAATGCGTCGCCGAACGACAACTGGTTCAGGGCAAACCTTTGGCTATCCAGGATCTCGGCCAGTGCGGCGCACAAACTCTGCTGGAAGCATTGCGCGTCGACGGGATCCAATATTTTATCCTTCACCCTTTGTGCTCTGGCAACCGGGTTCTGGGCACCATGATACTTGCGCGCCCCAAGTTTGACACAGCCGACAAGGTTGGAGAGACCTTCCTCTCTACTTTGCTGGAGATGCTGAGCGCCGCCATTGCAAGCGCCAGGCTGCGCGAACAGGCCGACAAACTGTCCGAGGATATGGTCGCGCTTCACGAGGTGAACAAGATTATCTCGCAGAGTCTCGATCTCGAAGACATCACACGTCGGATCGTCATTGAAGGGCGCCGCCTGGTCAAGACCAGGCAGTGCCACCTGTTTTTGCTCGACGAGCGCCAGCAACGCTTGATCGGGTCGGCATCCACGCAGGAAGGTCTGAAGATTCGGGACGTCGAGATTCCCTTGGCCGAAGACTCCATTGCCGTCCGTGCCCTGCTCCAGAGACGGGTGATCGCAGTCGAGGATATTCCCCGCCTTGAACCTTTCCACGCAAGCGTTATGGAGGCGATGCGTTGGCGGGCGGCGATTTTCGCCCCATTGATCGCCAAAGAGCAGGCAATCGGCGAAGAGCAGGCAATCGGCGTGCTGATCTGGAGCGACGAATCCGCCGAGCGTACCTTCACCCAGGAGGAGATCTTCCGGGCGGAGACTTTGGCGCATCAGGCTGCCATCGCACTTGTAAATGCCCGCCTGTTCCGAGTTGTTTCGCGCAGCCAGAAGGAGTGGGAAACCACCTTCGATGCCATGCAGGACTGCGTGTCGGTTCACGACACCACGGGAAAGATCATTCGCGCCAACGTGGCACTCGCAAGGCGACTGAAAACCTCTCCACCGAAGATGATCGGCAAATGCTGCTCCGAAATCTACAACCCGGCCCAGCTGAGCTTTGGCCCATGCCGCCACATGGACGCACTGCAGTCGGAGAATCTGGTGGTTGAGGAATTCGAGCTAGCCACTATGGGCGGCACCTTCCAGATCTCGGTCAGCCCCTGGTATGACAAAAACAACCGGCTGGTTGGATCCATACATGTGGCCAAGGATGTGAGCAATGAGAAGCTCTTGCGCCAGCAGCTCATCCAGTCCGAAAAGCTCTCGGCCATTGGCGAGTTGATTTCCGGTATTGCTCACGAGCTCAACAACCCGCTCACGGGAGTCATGGGCTACTCTCAGCTCCTTCAGCTACGCAAGGATCTCGACGAGCGGGCCCGCGATAGCCTGCTCAAGATCAACAACCTGGCCCTGCGTTGCCAGAAGATCGTGCAGAACCTGCTCTCGTTTGCGCGTAAACAGAAGCCGGAACGTACCCTGGCCAACGTCAACGACATTCTGGAGCGCACGGTCGAATTGCGTAACTATGAACTCTCGGTGAACAATATCGAAATAGTTCGCGAGCTGGACCGCAATTTGCCCAAGACCATCGCCGACGCGCATCAATTGCAGCAGGTTTTCCTCAACGTAATCACCAACGCCGAGCACGCGATGCTGCAAGCCCATGGTCGCGGCCGCCTTGCGATTCGTTCGCGCACTGACGCACAGAACAACCGAATCGTCGTCGAGATCTTAGACGACGGCCCCGGAATTCCTGAAGCACAACTCTCCAAAATCTTCGACCCCTTCTTCACCACGAAGGAGGTCGGAAAGGGAACTGGACTGGGGTTGAGCTTGTCCTACGGTATCATCAAGGAGCACGGCGGCAACATCTACGCGAGGAGCCGCCTCGGTGACGGCGCGACCTTCATCATCGAAATTCCAATCATCAGCAAAATCTCCGACGACGTCGCCATTTTCCCGCAGCTGATGCCCCAGGCTTTGCAGTTCGACAATCTGGTTCGCAACAAGCGGATCCTGATTGTCGATGATGAGAAATACATTCTCGACTTTTTCATCGAAATCTTCAAAATGTTCCCAATGCAGGTTGATACTGCCGGCGATGGCAGGGCGGCCATGGAGAAGCTGAAAGGAATCGACTACGATCTCGTCATCACCGATTTCAAGATGCCCAACATGAGCGGCCGCGAGCTCTTCCAGTGGATCAAGGAAAAGCGCCCCCGTCTCGCCAAGCGTATCATTTTTGTAACCGGAGACACCGTCAGCACGGAAACTCGCCAATTCTTTGAGAACAACTGCAACCTATATCTGGCCAAACCCTTCAAGATCGAAGAGGTGAAGGAAGTAATCCAGCAGACCCTGGAGAGCCGCGATACGTAAGAGTGGCGCGCGGCGCACGCGTGCCCGGCCCTTTTTGAAGGAATGCCCTATGCAAGGGATTTTGGTTACCGGCGGAGCCGGTTATATCGGGAGCTGTACGCTGCGCGTTTTGCAGGCTACCGGATATCTGCCGATCTGTTTAGATAACCTCTCCACCGGCTATCGCGAGTTCGTCGGCGTTCTTCCCCTCTTTCAGGGCGATCTGGAGCACGATGGCGACCTGGATGCGGCTTTCGCCGGGCAAGAGATCAACGCAGTAATCCATTTCGCTGCTCATGCTTTGGTTGAGGAATCATGTAGAAACCCGCATAAATATTACCATGATAACATCCTCAACACCCTGAATCTGCTCGAGGCCATGCGCAGGCACCAGGTATCGTCGATCGTTTTCTCCTCCAGCTGTGCCACCTACGGCATCCCCGCGCGTGTCCCCATAGATGAGTCAACTCCTCTGGACCCGATCAACCCATATGGCGTAACCAAGATGGTGATTGAGCGCATCTTGCGTGACTACCAGGCGGCCCATGGGTTCCGCTGCGTTTCTCTGCGCTATTTCAATGCAGCCGGAGCTGCCCACGATGGCAGCATCGGAGAGTGGCATGTTCCCGAGACCCACATCATTCCCAGGCTTCTGGAGATCGCTCAGGGCAATGGGTCCTGCGCGGAAATCTATGGCAACGACTATCCGACACCGGACGGCACGTGTATTCGAGACTATATCCACGTCCTTGATTTGGCCCACGCGCATGTCGCAGCTCTCGAGTATCTGTTTTCCGGCCGGCCTTCTGCGACCTTTAACCTCGGGACGGGGCACGGGTGTTCGGTACTTCAGGTGCTCGATCAGGTTAGGAGAACCACCGGGAAGGATGTCCCTGCTACGATTAAGGCGCGCCGATCCGGCGATCCGCCAGCGCTCGTCGCAAATCCCGAGCGGGCGAAAGCTGGCCTGGGTTGGAGTGCACGACACTCTTCGCTGGCAGAAATCGTAGAAACCGCGTGGAAATGGCGGCAGGGAGCTGTCTGCCAAAACCTCGCCGCAAAAACGAAACCGCGGATGAATGCAGAAAACGGAATCGCAGAAGGCCCCAGATAAACACAGATCGTCCGTGGCGGTTATCTTCTGTGCTCTCCGGGTTCCTTCCTTCAAATCAGATAATCTTGGTAACGAGGACCTCGTTGAGCGAGCCGCTGCGGTAGCCTTCCAGGTCGAGGGTGACAAACTTGTAGCCCAACTCCTTGAAAAGACTGGTAAGGCGGGCGGCAATCTCCGGATTCAAAGCCCGCAATAAGTCCTCCTTCCCAAATTCCAGACGCACCAGTTGGTCATGGTGTCGGACACGGAAGATGCGGAAACCCATGGCCCGCAGCGCCTCTTCGCCGCGATCTACCATGCGCAGCTTTTCCTCGGTAATCCGAACTCCGTAGGGGAAGCGGGAGGCCAGACAAGCCGATGCCGGCTGATCGGCCGTAGCTAGCCCCGCCTCGCGGGAAAGCTGCCGGATCTCATTTTTGTTTAGTCCTGCCTCCATGAGCGGGCTGCGCACACCGTGTTGCTCCGCAGCCCTCCGTCCGGGCCGGTAATCACCCAGATCGTCTTCGTTCAATCCATCAACCACGGTTGCGAGGCCTCGCTTCTCCGCCAAGGAGCGGAGCAAAACAAATAACGTGTCCTTGCAGAAATAGCAGCGATCCGCTGGATTCTCACGGTATTCCTCGCGCTCGACCTCATGCGAGTTGACGATCTCGTGGCGAAAGCGGAATTCCCGCGCCAGTCTCGAGGCCGTCTCACGCTGGCTGGTTGGCACGGATGCGCTTTCAGCGGTGACGGCGAGCGCACTATCGCCGAGCACGGAGTGTGCCTTGTAGGCGAGGTAGGAACTGTCTACGCCCCCGCTAAAAGCAACAAGTACCGGCGCCATTTCACGCAGCAAAGCCTCCAGCCTTGCTTCTTTTTCCTGTAAATTCATGTCCAAAATTTAGCACGAACGGTCTGCTGTGCAAAAAATATCGCCGCCGACCTGCAGCCCATTCCGCGAAGTGCGTGACCATGATCTCCGCACATTGTGAGAATTTCGCGGCTGCCGTTATTTCTATGAAAAATATTGGGCCGCGAGGGCGTCGGCGTTTTCGATGGCAGGATAGGCTTGATCGACCGTTAGCGCCTGGAAATCGGCTTCGTCGAGCGCTTCATGCCGACGGAGGCCCCAGCCGCAGCCGATGGTTAATACTTCGAGGTTGTGTGCCGACCGGAAAAACTCGGGCCGAGTTCCAAGCGCGAGCGTCTCGCTTCGATTCACCTCGGCACGGTTCATGATCTCATCGATCATCTCATCAGTTCCGCCCGCACCGAACTCTTCTGCGCAATAGGCCATTTCGAAGACGCTTTCCAGGCTGTGTCTGTCGCTAACCGCCAGCAAATAGTCGCGGTTGGCCTCCGCGCCGATTGCGGCCAACAAGCCATTCCGGCGGAAAGATAAGAGCAGTTCCGGAAGCCCGGGATAAATCCTTCCCAGTCCCGCCGTCACAAGACGCTCTTCATGAACCCGGTAGGCACTTTGAAGTTCCGCGAGTCGTTCCTCGTCCAAACCGATCTGGAGCATCTGGGACCAACGGCAGCCGTAATCCCGGAATCCTTCCTCGGTATCGGCCGCATCGGGCAGGCGCACATCGTGAGGAATGGCATCGGCAAACGAGATCATGCTTTCTCGCAGAGCCCTCACCTTGATCGCAGCGCAGTCATAAATGAGGTAATCCAGATCAAAAACCAGCAGCCGGATTTGCCTCAGCACGGTGAAGTCCCCGCGTCATCTCAGGCACGCACTACTGCTCTGCTACTCCAACGATTTCGGAGTCGGCAGGCAAAGATTGTCGAGCCTAATTGTAATCGTCTTCCTCTTCGTCGTTAGACTCTTCGTCTTCGTCGTCCCAGTCCTCTTCCTCGTCGTCGAAGTCGAAATCATCCTCATCTTCTTCCTCATCGTCGACCGGAGCAAGATCGAATTCGACGGGATCGAGGGATATCACCTCCAGCTCGACGCCGCATTCGGGACATGTAATAATTTCGCCGACGTCCTCAAATTCCTCTGGGATTTCTGCATCGCATTCCGGACAATAACCCACGATTAACCTCCCACAAAACTGTTCCGGTAAGAGCAAAAGTGGAACAAATTATTAGCATCAGGAAATGGGTACGTCAAATCATTTGTCCCCTGGCGAAATGAACCGAAGAAACAGACTCTGCCCAAGCCCGCCGGAATCACAGACGATCCGACTTTGGCAGAGCCGCTCACGCTCCCTCATCGGAAGTGTTTTGAGCACTTAGCCGGATTAAAGTAAAGCTCGCTTGCGCAAAACTTGTAGCGAACTCCTCCCTGAAACGGGTAGGCTATCCAGGCCTACCTTTGCCTCCGGAATTTGTGCTACTCTATCACGTACGGTCGGGAGGTTCGGTTAAGGCCTCCACCTGGAGCGTGCTTCATGAAGACTGCCCTTATTCTTCTGATGGTTGGCCTCTGTATTGCTCTGCTGTTCTCGGGCTCATCGCGGCAAGCCTCGGCACTCACCGCTACTAGCATCCAAAATCCCCCGAAACAAAGCCCGCCGACCAAGAGCGTACCTGATCAGGATAAAACTCAAGGCCAGACGGCAATCTCGGTTTCGGTTAACCTGGTAAATTTGCAGGCCCTGGTAACCGACAAGAAGGGCAACATCATCAGCGGACTGAAACCTGACAACTTCACAATTTACGAAGACAACGTCAAGCAGGAAATCACCCACTTTGCGCCCGTGGAAGCCGGCATTACTGCAGCCATGGTGGTTGATTTCAGCAAGCAAGTCGAGTGGTTCATCATGGATGTCTGGAATGCTATCTACGGTTTCGCCGACAGCCTCCGTAAGGGTGATTGGGTTGCCGTCATCGGCTACGATCTGCGCCCGACCATCCTCACGGACTTCACACAGAACCGGAGTCAGTTAATGGAGGCGCTGAGCCGCTTTAACACGCCGGCATTCAGTGAGAGTAACCTCTCCGATGCGCTGATCTTCACACTCGACCGTGTCGAGGAAATCGAAGGCAAGGTGGCCATACTCCTGGTCAGCACCGGGCTCGATACCTTCAGCCAGCACACCTACGACGACGCCCTGAAGAAATGCAAGACAGCCAACGCCTCAATCTACGCCATTAGCATAGGACAGATGTTCCGGCTTCGATACAATATTGACGACATCACCTTGACTATGGCTGACAATCGCCTCCGTTCTTTCGCCGAATTAACGGGAGGCGACGCTTACTTCCCGCGCTTTCCCGCGGAACTGCCGGCTGTGTTCAAGAACATCTCAAACAGTTTGAGAAACCAGTACAGCATTGCCTATGCATCCACGAATCCCAAGCGAGACGGGAAGTTTCGCAAGATCCGCGTCGTCGTCAATGCAGACATCAGCAATAACGGCAAGCCCGTCGACCTGAAGGTTCAAACCAGGCAGGGGTATCTGGCCCGCGAAAAATAGCCGTGTTCGCACATCCCGGCATTTTTCATAAAAGCAATGCCATGCGGTAGGCATCGCTCCGGGCCTTGTAGTATCCGCGCAGCAGTTCACCTAGTTCGTAGCCGAGTCGCGCATAAAATCGTTGCGCGGCTTCATTCGCCGTATCGACCTCGAGCTCTACCAGCACAACGCCGCGCCCGCGAAACTCCTCGTGCAGCGCTTTCATAAGCGCGCTTCCCACGTTGCGCCTGCGCGCCTCCGGTTCGACATCCAGCGTGATGACATGTGCGCGCTTCCGCGGTTCAATGTGCCCGATGGCGAAGCCCACGATTTTTCCGGCAATTTCGGCTACTTTGCGTATGGCGGTTGGGTGTCCGAGATAATAAAGGAGCTCGGTACGCGAGTAGGCCATATAGGCCGGAAAGCAGATCTGATCAATGTCGTGTAGCCTCTCAATCTCCCCGGGAAGCACGTCACGAATCAAGGTCTGATGGGGCCCTGGCCGCTGCATGATGAATATTATACGATTTTTGATCTTGGAATGCGCACTCCGGATTGATGCAGGACAAACATTGGATGTCACCATCACACGCCCGAACTGCAGCAGGGATCTGAGGTCCCTCAGGGTTTTTGCGGGTCTCCTGTTCACTGATCAATCTCCCATGCTCGCACTAATCAGTCCATAAGTAGGTGGACAGTTGGCGGGATCAGAAAAAAGAACACTATATCCGTCGGAATCGGAATCGGGGTCGCAATCGCAGTCGCAATCGGCTGCATGGGTCCGCAAAAGCCGATAGCGACTGCGATTGCGACTGCGACCCCGATTCCGATTCCGATGATTGCCACCCGAAGCAAATATGACCTCCGTCCAGTGCCTCATGTTTAGATCAGATGTCCACCTTTTTATGGACTGATGGGTGTATCCGAAATCAGAATTACAAGGTCCAGAATCGCGGGGGCAATGCCAGAGGATACGTTGCAGTTATGATATCATTGAAAATCTTTCAGAGGGAGGAAGCGTTGACTGAGAAAATCCTTGTTACTGCCGCGCTGCCCTATGCCAACGGCCCGCTGCACGTCGGCCATCTTGCGGGAGCCTACATGCCCGCCGACGTCTATGTTCGCTATCAGCGACTCAAGGGAAATGATGTCATTTTCATCTGCGGCTCCGACGAACATGGCGTGCCGATCACAATTCGCGCCGATCGTGAGAATGTCTCTCCGCAGGATATTGTGGATCGCTACCACTTCATGATGAAGGAGAGCTTCCACCGCCTCGGGATTCAATTTGACAACTACTCGCGCACTTCCCTCCCCCTACATTACAAAATCTCGCAGAACATATTCCTGCGGCTCAACGAAAAGGGCTACGTCAAGGAACAGGAGGTGCGGCAGTACTATTGCGCCTCCTGCCGGCGCTTTCTGCCGGACCGCTACATCGAGGGTGAGTGCCCGCATTGTCACCACGGGGGCGCGCGTGGCGATCAGTGCGAAGCATGCGGCCGCTGGCTGGAGCCCGAACAGCTGATTGCTCCCAAATGCAAAGTGTGCAGCTCGACACCGGAAATGCGCAGCACGAAACACTGGTACTTTCGGCTCTCCCTCTTCCAGGAGAGGCTCCAACAATGGCAGTCATCGAAGCCTAACTGGAAAAGCAATGTGCGCGAGTTCTGTGCAGGTTGGTTCGCCGAGGGACTCACCGACCGACCCATCACTCGTGACATTGACTGGGGCATCCCTGTCCCCCTGCCGGGAGCCGAAGGGAAGGTGCTCTACGTCTGGTTCGACGCTCCTATCGGATACATATCATCCACGGTCGAGTGGGCGCAGAAACAGGGCAAGCCGGACCGCTGGCGCGACTACTGGTGCGATCCCCAGACGCGGCTGATCCATTTCATCGGCAAAGACAATATCGTGTTTCACGCGATCGTGTGGCCGGCCGTACTGATGGCACACGACGAATTCATCCTACCGGATAACATACCTGCCAATGAGTTCCTCAATATCGAAGGGGAGAAGCTTTCCACCAGCCGCAATTGGGCTGTCTGGGTCGACGACTACCTGGATCTGTTCCCCCCCGACCCGCTGCGCTATTACCTCGCCGCCAATGCCCCGGAGAACAAGGACTCGGACTTTTCCTGGAAGGACTTCCAGGCGCGCAACAATGGAGAACTTGCGGACATCTTGGGAAATTTAGTCAATCGAAGCCTCTCCTTCATTGAGAAGCACTTCGACGCCAAGGTTCCCCCGGCGCAGGACCTCTCGAACGCCGATCAGGAAGTTTTGGCCTCGATCAGCACGTCTGCGGCGAAGATAGGTGCCCTCCTCGATGATTTTCAGGTGCGCCGCGCGGCCATTGAAATCATGAACCTGGCGCGCGCCGGGAACAAATACTTCAATGATTCCGCGCCCTGGACCACTTTGAAGCTGGACCCGGCTCGCTGTGCCGCTACACTTACCACCACGGTTCAGCTCGCGCTGGCACTTGCCGTGCTGATGGATCCGTTCATGCCTTTCTCGGCGGAGAAGCTTTGGAAGATGCTTAACGCACCGGGGTCCCTCCACGACCAGCGTTGGCATGACATCCCGAAACTGCGCCTGCCGGCTCACCACCCGCTCGGCACGCGGGATATCCTATTCCGCAAAATCGAGGATGACGTGATTGCATCCCAGATCGCCAAGCTCCACCAAAAACAGTATTAACGTGCATTTCTCACCAGGTTTTTGCTGCGGTGCCGGATCCGGGCATGGCTGCTGCGTTGCGCTCTGTCGGGCTCCTCGGCGTACCGTCAAGTACGCCTGCGGGGCCCGCGGTCGCGCCGCCTCGCTCCGAAACCTCGTGAGCAAAGCGGGATAAGTAGTGAATGATGAGTGCGTACTCAGTACTCATCACACATGACTCCGGATCCCGGCACGACTACGGTTATTTTGCAAATCAAATGGACTTGAGGACGTGGCCCGGTTCGCCCTTTTTGGTGCGAAGGTGTTCCTCGGCATGCTTCGAGGGGAGGATGTCCATGGGAACCTGTTCCATTACGGCGATGCCGTAGCCCTGCAACGCGATGATCTTTTTCGGGTGGTTCGTCAGCAGTCGGATCTTCCTCACACCGAGCGCGCGCAGAATCTGGGCTCCGACACCATAGATACGCAGGTCGGCTTCGAGTCCCAGCGTTTCATCGGCCTCGATGGTATCGGCACCCTGGTCCCGAGAGGCGTAGGATTTAATTTCGTTGGCGAGGCCGATGCCTCTCCCCTCTTGACGCAGATAGACCAGCACGCCGCTCCCTGCCTGATCGATGATCCGCAGCGCCGCGCGCAACTGTTCCCCGCTGTCGCTGCGAAGGGAATGAAAGACGTCGCCCAGGGTCGCCTGCGACTGCACGCGGACAAGAGCAGGTTCCTCCTCGCGGATGGTCCCCTTGACCAGTGCGATGTGGTGCTCGCTATCCAGCATATTTTCGAATGCGATCACGCGGAAATCACCGAATTCCGTCGGCAGGTTGGCCTCGGACAACTTGCGGACAAACGTCTCGGTTCGAAGCCGGAAGGCGATCAGATCCGCCACGGTAATCATTTTCAACCCGTGGGTCCGAGCTACTTCCATCAACTCGGTTACTCGGGCCATGGTGCCGTCGTCCTTCATAACTTCGCAGATGACTCCTGCGGGACAGAGTCCCGCCAGCCGCGCCAAATCAACCGCGGCTTCCGTCTGCCCGGCACGCGCCAGTACCCCGCCGGCGCGTGCGCGCAATGGGAATACGTGCCCCGGGCGAACCAGATCGGCGGGCATAGTCGTTCGGCTCACAGCAGTGCGGATTGTCGTGGCGCGGTCTGCAGCAGAAATGCCCGTGGTCACACCATGGCGCGCTTCGATGGACACGGTGAATGCAGTCCCGTATTTGGTGGTGTTATTCCCAACCATCAAGGGAATCTGCAGTTCGTCCAGGCGCTCACCTGTCATTGCCAGGCAGATCAATCCGCGGCCATGCTTGGCCATAAAGTTGATGGCCGCGGGGGTGACTTTTTCCGCAGCTATCGTAAAATCCCCCTCATTTTCGCGATCTTCATCATCGAGAACGATGACGATTTTGCCCAGGCGTATATCCTCAATTGCCGCGGTAATGCTGTCAAATCCCAAGATAAACTCCCAATCAATGAAGCAGTAGATTTGCCGGTCGAATATCCGGCCGTACACCCCCGGTGCCGGGATAAAAGCTTATCCTAACATCTGCCTCCCCTGCAATGGCCAGGAATTCATTCTTCATAAAGTGCTGGTACAATTTCCGAGAGGTTTAGCATTCAGAGTTTTTCAGGAATCCGGTACAATCTATCGCTTATGTGGCGGGCAACCCTGGTCTATGCGTTTGTTGGTCTCTACGTTGCAATTCTGGCACCGATCGGCATGCTCTGGTCGTACTTCGCCGGCAACACGGATTTCCTCTTCAGCCTGGCACGATTCTGCGTGAGGGTGGCTGGTTGGATGTGCCATGTCAGGGTAGAGGTGCAAGGTCGCGACAGGATCAAGCCCGGCCAGTCATACCTGTTCCTGTCCAATCATCAGGGTAATCTCGACGGGCCGGTCCTATTTTATGCAACGGGCCGGAATCTGCGCGCCGTCATCAAAAAGGAGATGATGAAAATTCCGGTTTTTTCGGCGGTACTTAAGAAGGTGAATTTTGTCCCCATTGATCGCACCGACCCGATGAAAACCCGGCCCGGTATCGACCGCGCCGCTCAACTTCTCAAAGACGGCTATTCATTTTTCGCCTTCCCCGAGGGAACAAGAAGCCGCGATGGGCAGTTGGGTGAGTTTAAAAAAGGCGTTTTTGTAATGGCGATTAGAGCCGGTGTCCCTGTCTTGCCCGTTTCGATCCGCAACAGTCGCGCGATCCAGCCTCCGGGGCGTTATGGGATCAAGCCTGGCACTGTCGAGCTGATATTCCACGATCCACTCTCGACGGAAAACATGCGCTTCGAGGATCGCGATCACCTTCTCCGCTTGACACGCGCGGCCATAGCGCAAGGACTGTCAATGGGGGCGGAAGGCTAGGAACCCGTCCCTTCGGTCACTTTTTTTTGTCTTTAATCCAGCGGAGCGTGTTGGGATGGTCGGTAGTAATGCTGGCGAGTTTCTGTTGATAATTCCGCACCTGCAGATTCACAAGGAGCGGGTTCTCCTCCAGGTCGAGAAACCATCGCTCTGCCCCGCGATCGTCTTTGATTTTGATAACCGGGACGGAAAGTGAGGCGCGGTTCACTTCGATCGTCATTTGACCGCTCCCGAGCACGGTCACTGCGGTAGGCAATGCATCGATCGTGAATTTGACCTTTGGGTTCTCCTTCAGTTCGCGGTACATACGGCGGCTGAGCCAGAGCGTGGTTGCATCCTTCCCTTTGGTATCTACGCCGGCTTGGAACAGCTGATAATTCACAAACGCGCGCGCGTCGCTCACCACATTGGCGGGCATGAGAATCGTCCCCTGCGTGGTTGAGTCTTCCCATTCGAAATAACGTTCGGGCGCAAACACCGCGATTCGCACCACGAAGGCACCCTCGTTCTCGTTCGAACTCTTGTAGACCAGGACCGTGTCGCGCCCAAAGGGGGGGAGTGACTGATCCGCAGGCACCTGAGCCAGGTAGCTGATACTGGGCAGCAAGATCGCCAGCATGCCGCAAAGATGCAAAATCACCACCATCATGTTAATAACCTTGTTCCCTGAGCGAGTCTACGGTCAGCATCGACTTGGGCCCCGTTTCTCCAATCAAGCCGAGCTGGAAGAACCGTTCGAAGTACTTTGCGAGGACATCTCCCTCGAGATTCACAGCGTCGTCCGGCTTCAAATGCCGCAGGTTCGTTACCCGATAAGTATGCGGAATGACGGCCACCGTAAAGGCGTTCTTCTTGAGCGAGGCGATCGTGAGGCTGATGCCGTCGACGGCTACAGATCCTTTGCTGATCAGGTAGCGCTCGAGCGTGGCCGGGATCGAAAACTCCATATCCATGCCTTCTCCGCTCGGGATCGTGGCAATCATCCTCCCGACACCATCGACATGCCCCTGAACGATATGGCCTCCAAGCCGGTCTCCTATCGCAAGGGGTCGTTCGAGGTTGACAACCATGCCTTCCCTCATCCGTCCAAAGCTGGAGCAGCGCAGCGTTTCGGCCGACAGATCACAAGAGAAGCTCCTGTGGTTGTTTTCGACAACGGTAAGACACACCCCGTTTACCGCTACGGAATCGCCGGGCTTGATTTGGCGCGCAATCTGCTGTGCTTCAACAACCAGCCTCATCCCTGCGGATACCTGGCGAAGCGAGCGAACCGATCCAGCCTCCTCGACGATGCCGGTAAACACTCCGCCCTCCTATTTCGGGGACAGTCACCAAAATCCCCAAACTCCATGGACTTGAATTATTGTAATGCCTTTCAAAAGAATTTGGGGATTTCAGTGACTGTTCCCATAACTACTCTTCAGTTGCTTTTGGCCGGCCCAAACGCAGCACTCGCGCGACTTCTACCGGTGTCACAAGGCGAAAGCAGCCGACCGGGAGACCGTCGGCCGTGAAAAACCCGATGCGGGTACGGCGAAGTTTCGCGACCGGATGACCCATGGCCTCGAACATCCTCCTGATCTCCCGGTTTTTGCCTTGAGTAAGAGTTACTTCGAGCCAGGCATGCTTGTCTTCGCGGAGCACGCGGATCCTGCAAGGAGCCAGTTGCGTCCCGTCCCGCAACCGATAGCCACTCCGGAGACGACTCAGAGCTGTTTCGGTCGGCACTCCTCGAACCTTCACTTGGTAAACCTTGGGAAAGGCATCGCCGGCATCACTCACAATCTTGGAGAACTCGCCGTCATTGGTCAGGAGGATCAGGCCCTCTGTGTTGTAGTCCAGGCGCCCCACGGGAAAGAGCTTTTCTTTCACTCTCAGGAGATCTATGACCTTGGGGCGTCCATAAGGATCGGCGGCCGTTGAAATGACCCCCTTCGGCTTGTTCAGGAGCACGTACTTCTTCCGCGCGGACGGATGGATCAACTTACCATCCACCTTGATATGATCGTGGAGCGCATCCGCCTTCACGCCTAGTGAAGTGACCACCTGGCCATTGACAGACACTCGTCCTCCCTCGATCAGCAGTTCCGCCTTCCTGCGGGAAGCAATCCCCGCCGCGGCGATGATCTTCTGAAGCCGCTCTTTTGTCTCCATAATCTATTATGACAGCTCGCCGGCCATTTGGGCGAACTCTTCCAAGGTGGGAAGATCCGAAAGGTCTTTGAGTCCGAAATGGACGAGAAATTCCTTGGAGGTGCCGTAAAGGATGGGGCGGCCGACCACCGGCTTCCGGCCGGTAATGACGACAAGCTTCTTCTCGAGCAGCGTATGGAGCGCGGTGGTGGATTTCTTACCTCGTATCGCAAGGATTTCGGCAAGAGTTACGGGCTGCCTGTAGGCAATGACGGCCAAGGTTTCCAGAGCAGCCATCGACAGCTTCGCTCCCGGCTTGGTCTTCAGGTAGGCGCGCACATGTTCGTGGTGTTCAGGACGCGTTGTCATGCGATATCCGCCCGCGATCTCTCGGATCCACATGCCTCCGCGGCGTGCGTTGAACACCTCGGCCAATCCTTGCAGGGCCGTCTCGATTTTGTCATAGCTCTCGTCCGGGAAGATCTCCTTCAACTGTTCCGGGCGCACGGGATCGTCGGCCGCGTAAATGATAGCTTCAAGTATCGGTTGGAGCTCCTCGATTTCCATAGGCCTTAAGCTGTATCTCCAGCAGGTTTACTCTTGGTTATGTGGATTTCTTCAAAAGCTTTTTCCTGATAAAGCCAGATCTCACGCAGACGCACGAGTTCGAGTAGGGCCAAGAAAGTCACAATCAGGTGACGCTTTGACATAGTCCTGGTGAAAAAGGATGAAAACGCCAGTGAGTCGTGCACCATCAATAACCGGCGCACCTCGGCCAATTTCTGATCGATCGTTACATCATCTTGGTCGAGCTCCATGCTCGACTGAGCTTCGAAGCGTTTCACGACCTCGTGGAAAGCTCTTAAGAGATCAAAAAGCGTAACTGCAACCACTTCCTTTTCGTCTTCGAGCAGTTCCCGCGGCGGGCTGTTCCAAACCGCATTCTCCACCTCCTCACGGGTGTAGAGCATCTGGGCTGCATTTTTGAATTTCTGGTGCTCCAGCAGCTGATACACCAGCTCTCTCCTCGGGTCTTCCTGTTCCTCTCCCTCAGCGGATTCCTGCACTGGCTCGGGAGGCAGAAGCATGCGCGACTTAATATAGATGAGGGTCGCGGCCATCACGAGCCACTCCCCTGCCACATTGATGTTTAGATCCTGCATGAGCTGAAGGTAGCCGAGGTATTGCTCGGTAATGTGCGCAATAGGGATGTTCCATATGTCGAGTTCCTCGCGCTTGATCAGGTGGAGAAGAAGGTCGAGTGGACCCTCAAAACCCTCGAGGCGGATCGTCATCGTAGGCTCTTCCGAGGAAGTGCCGTTCGTTTCCGGATTCTCGGTTCCGTCCATAGCTGTCTTCAAAGCGCAATGAACCAGTACATGACCCTGATGTGACCTCTGCTATCCGATCTTGCGGTAAGCTTCCTTCTCACAAACTCAGGAGTAGGCCGAACAGCTGATCGATCGGCCAGAAAATAAACCTGAACACGCCAAGAAACATGAACGCATAGAGTAGCACAAAACCATAGGAACTCACGCGCGCCAGGGCCCTGCCGGCATTGTAGGGGAGCAACTCATAGAGAATCCAGTGTCCGTCCAGCGGGGGGATTGGGATTACATTGAAGAGGGCCAACGCGAGGTTGATCACAAATGCGAAATAGAGCACTGCCAGAAGAGGCACTATCATCGAGTCCTGCTTTGGAATACGCCCCGATATGATCAGGTTGACGATGATGCCGTTTGCCGGCGGCGAAGAGATCTTGAGAGCCGCCAAGAGGACAAAAGAAGTCGTGGCGGCAATCAGATTGGCACCGGGTCCGGCGAGTGAAATCAATAT
>Ga0187878_1001143_pt1 | contig 26952 bp, 25 predicted proteins | sample June2016WEW_17_1_FD_132979 | JGI IMG/M metagenome (GOLD analysis project Ga0187878, IMG submission 132979) | Peatland microbial communities from SPRUCE experiment site at the Marcell Experimental Forest, Minnesota, USA - June2016WEW_17_150 | ecosystem: Environmental > Terrestrial > Soil >...
AATCAAAAAAACGGAGAACATTTTTCTGCGGGATACGCGAGCGGAGCGAGCGGTGGCGGGACGGTTCATTCCTCGTCGGGATTGGTTTCAAAAAAGGTTCGAATTTTGTACAATGAATACCGCAAAAATTCGGAATTCAAATTTCCGTCAAAAATATGGTCGGCGCGAAGCGCCGTCTGTTCTGCATTCCCCCCACAAAATCCTGATTCAGCAAGGATTCGCCACGCTCCGCGTGGCTCCTCGTTTGCCAATACAATTTTATGAATAATCACACCAGAAAGTTTTTCATATATACTCGCAAATCTACCGACACAGAGGATCGGCAAGTGAGAAGCATTTCGGATCAACTGGCCGAACTCAAACTGTTGGCGATAAAAGAGGATATTGATGTCATCGATATTTTTATTGAAAAACAAACTGCCAAAGCTCCGGGTCGGCCAGTATTTAATGAAATGCTTCTCCGTATCGAGCAAAACGAAGCAAATGGAATTTTAGCGTGGCACCCCGACAGATTGGCGAGAAATAGTGTTGATGGTGGAAAAATTATCTATTTGCTCGATACGGGAAAGATTGCCGAGCTGAAATTTCCAACTTTCTGGTGTGATACGACACCACAAGGCAAATTCATGCTTTCCATTGCATTTTCACAATCCAAGTATTACGTCGATAACCTAAGCGAGAATATCAAGCGAGGTCATCGTAACAAAGTGAAAGACGGGATCTGGCCTCAAATGTCTCCGCTCGGATATGTAAATGTGAAAGGCAAAGGTATTGAACCTGACAAAATAATTGCTCCACTTATCAAAAAGACATTTGAGGCATATGCAACTGGTAATTTCACTTTGCGAGAGTTACGAGACAAATTTAACGAACTTGGATTGTGTCGAAAAAATGGAAAGCAGCTTGCCGTATCAAACTATCAACAGATATTAAAAAATCCGATATTCACAGGTTTAATGAGATATGGCGGTGAAATATACGAAGGCAAGCATGAACCGATTATCACAAAGAAACTTTTTGATTCCGTTCAGGAAGTGATGATGAGAAAATCTAAACCGCATAGCAAAGGACTGAAACCATTTTTGTATAGAGGATTTTTCCGTTGCGGAGAATGTGGCTGTTTTATAACTACCGAGCAACAAAAAGGTCATAACTATTTACGATGTACCAAACGGAAAAATCCTTGCTTACAAAAATATGTCCGTGAAGAAATCATCACCTCTCAAATCAAAACGGAATTACAAAAAATTTCTTTGCCACTCGATTGGGCAAATTGGATGATTGCCGAAAACGAGAAAGATCGGCAATCAGAAACCCAATCGAGCGAGATTTTTTCTCAAAAAACAAAATATGAAATTTCTCTTTTAGATTCTAAAATTGAGAAGCTGATGAACGCATATTTAGAAAACGCACTTTCACTAGAAGAATATCGGGAAGCTAAAAACAAGCTGATGTGCCAAAAACAGCTTCTCAAAGAGAAATTGAGAGCTTCAGAGCAAAAAGCGAATAATCGGTTCGAACTTACCGAAAAGTTTTTGAAATTCAATATGGAATTGGCAAACGACCGAACAAATGAGGAAAATACTCATTTGTTCAAAAAAGTCGGTTCGAACTTTCAAATTAAAGATCGAACCGTACTTTTTGAGCCACGCGGAGCGTGGCGAACCCTTGCTGAATCAGGATTTTGTGGGGGGAATGCAGAACAGACGGCGCTTCGCGCCGACCATATTTTTGACGGAAATTTGAATTCCGAATTTTTGCGGAGGGTGTGAGATTCGAACTCACGAGACCCTTACGGGTCACGGCTTTCCAAGCCGTTGCACTAGGCCGCTATGCGAACCCTCCAATTCTTATCAAATTAAGTTAAATTTTCATTCCGCGCAAAATTGCGATACGCTGTTCAATTGGCGGGTGGGTCATGAAAAGACGGGTGAACCAGGAGTCCTTTTGTTTGCCTTTGAAAGGATTTGTCAAAAACAAATGAGCCGTGGCGGTATTGGCGGTCTGCATCGGTGCCTGATCCATTTCAATTTTCTCAAGGGCGTTCGCAAGACCGTCAGGATAACGGGTCAGCAAAGCGCCGGAAGCGTCGGCCAGAAATTCTCTTTTTCTGGAAACAGCGAGCTGGATTAGGGTGGCGGCGATCGGCGCCAGAATCGCGGCAACAAGACCGAGGATCAAAACAATTGCGCCGGCATTCCCTTCTCGGTCACGGCTCCGGCCGCCGAAGAAACTGATGCGGATGAAAAAATTAGCTAGCAAAGAAATAATTCCGGCCAGAACCACGATGACGGTTGAAACCAGAATATCGCGGTTGCCGACATGAGATAATTCGTGAGCCAATACGCCCTGCAATTCATCGCTATTCAATTTCTGGAGTGCGCCCTGGGTTACGGCGATGGCAGCGTGTTTTGGATCGCGACCGGTGGCGAAAGCGTTGATCTGGTCTGAAGGAATGACATAGACGGCCGGCATAGGCAGACCGGCGGTTATGCAAAGATTTTCAATGATGCGGTAAAGCGGCAAATTTTCTTCGCGCTTGACCGGAATCGCATGCGACATTGACAGGGCGATTTTGTCTGACTTCCAATAGGCAACCAGATTCAAAACAATACTGAACACCACGAAGATATAAAGTATCGCCATCGAGTCGTAGATATAGCTGAATAGCCAACCAAGCCCGATGAGCAAAATAAAAGCAATGGTCATCAAAAACCATGTTTTACGGATATTACTTTCTTTTTGTGTATAAAGATTTACCACCGGGAATTAGTCGCGGGCAATGCTTTTGAGGGCGCTCATTTCTGTGAGCCCGAGCTTCCGTCAGCTGACGGACGAGGGCGAGATTGCACGGTCTGGAAAACAAAAAAGTGGTATAATTTCATAACCGCTTTTTTGTTTTCCAGAATCCACAGAAATGAGCGAGGTGAAAAACTCGCTGGGTTTTTCGCCGTCCCAAAAAAACATTGCCCGCGACTAATTTTAGAATTTTACTTGCACTGGTTCTTTCTCGGTCTCGTCGCCGACTTGGAAGAAAGTTTCCAACTTGAAGCCCATCATCGAGGCAAAAATGTTAGTCGGGAAAACTTGGATCTTGTTGTTCAAGTCCAAAACATTCGTGTTGTAAAATCTGCGAGCGGCTTGGATCTTGTTTTCCGTGTCCGAGAGCTCATCCTGCAATTTGGCGAAACTTTCTACGGCTCGTAATTGCGGATAGGCCTCGGCGATGGCGAACAAACTCTTCAACGCACTCGAGAGCATATTTTCGGCTTGGCCTTTTTCCTCGATGGTGTTGGCGCCCATTGCCGCTGACCGGGCTTTGGTCACATTTTCAAAAACCCCGCTCTCATGGGCCGCGTAACCTTTGACGGTCTCGACGAGATTCGGGATGAGATCGTGCCGGCGTTTGAGCTGGACATCAATATCCGACCACGCTTCTTTGACGCGGTTTCGGGAACGGACAAGACCGTTGAACATCACGACCAGCCATAGTATCAAAACTACGACCACTATTAGGACGATCCAAGAAATTGTCATGTTGTTATTTTACACCCGCTTTTATTAATTATCAATGACAACCGGACAAAAACAAAGGCCCTCCAAAGAGGACCACTTTTTATTAAAGCCGACACAATTGTATCAGGCCAAGTTATGATGAAAGAAAGAACTGTGGCGCGCCAGCCCGCGACAGAATTCGCTTCAGCCGGCGCGCCTTGTAACACAACCAAGTTTTCGAGAGAACTTTTCGATCGGTCAACTGGCTGACCAATCTAGCCACTCCACTGGCAGGTCCTCCAAATTCGAAAGAAAATTATCACCTACGCAACCGTCGCGACGGAAACGTAAGCGCCGTCATCTAGCGGCCTGGACGGACATTGGTATCTGCCGAGCATCGGTATTCCAGTTTCCCGACTCTTGGATATGGAGTCCCGAGCAAACGCCAGCCACTCCCGACTGTTTTTACAACAATGGGGACCCGTCGGTTCTCGATCACCCACACTTGTTATTAAAATTGTATAAGTGCAAGGAGCCAACCTCTCGAGACTCCCCCGCCACTTTCGCTTTCGCTACTCGTTGGCTCGTCGAAATTACACTCACCCCGGCTTTTCTCGACTTAGGAAAGCCTATTTCACCTCGAGGTTATGTGGGCTAGCCTCGTCTAGAAACGAAGCCAGAAGAGGTTCCTTTGAAAACACTGCCCTTTAAACTACTTATAATTTCGTAATTCTTTGCGAATACCTAGATATTTCGCGCTTCTTAACAGGGTAAAATGTCCTCAAAGGAACCTCCCGAACCTAACCTGAAACCATTATAGCACAACCACAAATGCCGTCAAGCGCTTCCTCGGCTCCCACCTCCTCTCACTAGGTGCTCGGCTGCACTCATCAGCTCATTGCGAGATAATGTTTGTTTAATAAAATATGGGGTACCCCCTCCACTGCGCGGGCTATTCAGCTCCGTTACCGACCCCATATTTTATTACAAACATTATCTCTCACTTCACTGACTCGTTTGCCTGCGCGATCGTTCGAAGAGGTGGGAGCCGAATAATCATGCTTCAAAGCGAACGGGGCAACCCCCGCGAGTCCCGCTCTGTATCGAGGGCGTTGTCGGAGCTGGCCGGGCCGGTGTCCCGAGCCTCGGAAAGGCGAGGGACGAGGACGGCGAGACAACGAGCGAGACATCATTGAGTTTTGACTCGCAAAACAGGTTTCCGCTGGGAAACCTAGGGTCGAGCGTCCCGAGATATAGAGTGGGAGGAGCCTGGTTGGGGATTGCCCCGTTCGTGGTTAGTATTCCGGCATCTGCGGCGGCATTTCTTTCTTTTCTTCCGGAATATCCGTCACCACGGCTTCGGTCGTGAGAATCATCGAAGCCACCGAAGCGGCATTGACGAGTGCGATTTTGACGACTTTCAATGGGTCAATGATTCCGGCTTTGATCATGTCCACATATTCACCCTTGTTGGCGTCAAAGCCCATTCCCGGCTGAAGCGTCTGTATCTTTTGCAAAACCTCATTTGAATCCCGACCGGCATTTTCGGCAATCGAGCGCAATGGTTTTTCAAGTACTGCTTTGATTATCGCTACGCCTTTGGCTTCATCGCCAAATTCGGAAACACCGACGGCTTTGGGCGATAATTCTTTCGCCGCTTCAAACAGAGCGATTCCGCCGCCCGAGACGATTCCCTCTTCCAATGCCGCTCTCGTGGCCGAAACCGCGTCGTCAATCCTGAATTTCTTTTCTTTGAGTTCGGTTTCAGTGGCCGCGCCGACTCGGATGACCGCCACGCCGCCGGACAATTTACCGAGTCGTTCCTGCAGTTTTTCTTTATCAAAGTCGGAAGTTGATTTTTCGATCTGATTTTTTATTTGAGTAACTCTTTTGTCAATTTCTTTTTTATTGCCTTTGCCGCCGACGATGATCGTGTCGTCTTTTGTTGCCACCACCCGATGAGCTCGGCCGAGCATATTCAATTCAACGGCATCCAGCTTCATGCCCTTTTCTTCGGAAATTACCTGTCCGCCGGTAACCGCGGCAATATCATCCAGTGTTTCTTTTTTTCGGTCGCCAAAACCGGGCGCTTTGACCGCCAGAGCATTGAAATTGCCCCGCAGTTTATTAACCACCAGCGTCGCCAAGGCGTCGCCCTCAACATCATCGGCAATGATAACCAAGTCCCTTTTGCCGGTCTTGGAAATTTTTTCCAATGGGCCGACAATGTCATGAACCGAAGAAATTTTCCGGTCGGTAATTAAAATATATGGGTCTTGAAAAACGGCTTCCATTCTTTCGGGATTGGTTATCATATAAGCCGAGACATAACCGCGATCGAATTGCATGCCTTCAACGATCTCTTTTGAGAGTTCCAGCGTCTGCGATTCTTCCACCGTCACCACGCCGTCCTTACCGACTTCTTCAAAAACATCGGCGATGAGTTTTCCTATTTCCGAATCATTCGCGGCGATTGAGGCGACTTCTTTGATCTTTTCGTAACCTTTAACTTTTTGGCTTTTCACACTCAATGATTTGGTTACTGTCTCCACGGCTTTGTCTATGCCTCGTTTCAAAAAGATCGGGTTGGCGCCGGCATTGACCGCACTAAAACCTTCGGCAACAATGGCCTGCGCTAAAATTGTCGCCGTGGTTGTGCCGTCGCCGGCGACATCGTTGGTCTTCGACGCGACTTCTTTGATGAGTTCGGCGCCGATATTTTCAAATTTATCCTTGAGTTCTATTTCCTTGGCCACGGTCACGCCGTCTTTGGTAATGGTCGGCGAACCGAATCCTTTATCTAAAATCACATTCCTGCCTTTCGGGCCGAGCGTCACCTTGACCGCGTTGGCGAGTTTGTCCACACCTCTTTTGAGGGCTTCCCGAGCTTGTTCTTTATATTGAATTTGTTTTGCCATTTTTGTTAGCGAGCGTAGCGAGCTTTACAAAAATGAGCAACCCCGCTCAAATTTTGCTTCTCGATACGGTAATAATGATTTATTAAGATATCTTTTGTTAATCTTTTGCGATGTCCGCCCGCGAATAGCGGTAAGCAGGACATCGCTCCCGCACATTTCGCAAAATTTGTGCTGGGGTGCCAATCAATTTATTCAATGATGGCAAGTATGTCTTCCTCTCTTGCAATCAGGTATTCTTTTTCTTCGACTTTGATCTCATTCGGCCCGTATTTGGTAAATAAAATCTTGTCGCCTTTTTTGACGTTCATCGGCATCAATTTGCCATTTTCATCTTTCTTTCCGGCACCGACGGCAATGACTAGCCCTTTTTCCGGCCGCTCCTTGTCAACGGTATCGGGCAAAATTATCCCGCCCTTTTTCTTTTCTTCCTTCAATGGTTCAATGAGAACCCGGTCTCCGAGAGGACGAATCTTCATATTTTGGCAACTAGCGACTAGTGCCTAGCGACTAGTGAATTTTCTAGTGGCTAGTGGCTAGTGGCTGGAAACTTAATTGGCACTCTGCACTTCCGTGTGCTAACCCATATATTAGCGAAACAAAAAAAACTGTCAAATTGGCAACTATTGACATGCTATTTCTATTATGCTATCATATACTCATACTCAGAAAAGGAGCAAATATGAGAGGTTACGGTTACGGAACAGTACTTTTTGTAATAACAGTTGTGGGAATGAGTTTTTTGCTCGGATTTGGGGTTAGTGCGGGCTATACAGAAAAAAGCATGCAATCGGATATATTAAAGGCTGAAAGGGCCAGTTTGGGTCGGCCTCTACCTTATTCCAATCTTCCCAGCGGATTATATGTCGTCGTCAAAGTTCTTGACGATCACAATGGTATCGCTGTGATTTCCAGGACAATGGTCACGCCTTCATTTATTCTCGTGGGGGACATGCCACGGGGTATGATGGAGGACGGGTTCAAGTTTGGAGTCGGGAGTGATGGGAGACCCGAAACTCGTTGATCTCGCCCTCGTGGGAAGCAAATTATTATCTGCTTCCCTCGAGGGCTTTTAATTTCTCCTGGTATTTCTCAATAATCGCTGTCTCCGGGGAATCGGGATGGAAGGCCAGCATTTCGTCGGAATAGACGATGTGGGAGCCGGAGCCATGGCCGCCCTTCGACTCGTGGCTCAGGGCAGCCACCGTCAGCGGATTTTTTTCGATTTTATTTACTTGATAATTTTTTGCCATTTTCTCCAGCCAATTTCCGCGCCACGAACCCAAGAGCCATTCCCCTGCCACCGCTACCACCCGCGCCACCCACCCAATTTCAATCCATTTATGATAAATCATAATATCATAAATAGAATCTTCGGGGTCGGTTATTAGATATTTATTCAGCCAAATATTTTCTTTGTAAAAATTCTCAATGATTTTTTTGTTTTTCACTAACATCGGTTTTAAATTGGCGTATGTCTGGGCGTTGAAAATATTTTCAAAAGGAATTCGTAGCGACCTATCAGTAATATAATGATTCAAACAAATTTTATCGGGCGCGATCTTGTCTGTCCATTTTCGCCGAACTCGAAGCAATGCCATCATGCCCGAAACCAACATTCTCGTCAGCCAGATCCTCCCGTGTTTCGCCACCACCAAAACATCCAAGTCGCTCAACTCATCGCAGTTATTCATCGCCAGAGTCCCCGACGCAAAAACTGCCTTAACAAAAGGCACGAATTTCAGCCACTTTATCGCTCGTTCTGCTTTTGCCCATTTTTCTCGCGAGGTTTTCTCGTTTTTTATACGCAACGGCACGAGATAATCCCGGCCGGCCAGATAATAGAATTTCTGGTCAACATCAGCGACGCTTTCAAGAATCAGCTGGTCAAGAGTTTTCTTGACTTCTTGAATGGTAATATCGTCAATGATTTCGTCGTCCGTTTTAATCAAATACCCTAAAATCTCCTCCGTTTTCAACGGAAAATCCAGAACATCATAGTAAACCAGCGTGGCTAAAACATTGTTTCTCATTTGTTTACCACAGGGCCGAAATATGATAATTTAATATGCCATGATATCCAAGAAACCACAAGGAATTCCGACAACTCCGGGAGTATATTTTTTCAAGAATTCCGCCGGGGAAATTATATATGTCGGCAAAGCCGGTAATTTGAAAAACCGGCTGGCTTCGTATTTCAACAAGAGCGAGAAAGAACCAAAGACAAAAAAGATGCTAGAGGAAGCCGTCAGCATCGAGTGGCAGGAACTTGGTTCGGAAATTGAAGCATTAATCACCGAGTCGGAACAAATCAAATTTCACGAACCGAAATACAACATTCTGATGCGTGACGGCAAAAGTTATTCGTATGTCGCTTTCACGGATGACATTTTTCCGCGGGTTTTCGTGACTCACGAATCCCAGCTACAAACCACAAACTCCCCACTACAAACTACTCACTACCAACTACTCACTAGTTTCATCGGTCCATTTACCGACGCCACGGCTCTTCGTTCCACTCTCGCCCATCTTCGCCGGATTTTCCATTTTTGCACTTGCACGTCAAAACATAATCGCTATTGCCTCAATTATCACATCGGAAAATGCCGCGGATATTGTTGCCTGAAAGAGCCGGCAGTCACGGAGGTTCAAATTGACGATTACAAACGCGACATCAAAGCCGTCCGAGATCTGCTCACCGGCAATCGCCAAAAAGCTATCAAGGACTTGGAAAAAGAAATGGAGGCGGTTGCCAGCTTACCCCCACACTCATTAAATGAGTGTGGGGGTGAAAGAATTCTCGAAAAAGCCATTGAACTGAAAGAACAATTGGAAAAAATCAAAACGGTCTTTGAGAACGCCAAAGTCATCAAGGAATTATCAAAGAAAACCGACTTGCTCCGACAATTGAAACGCTCGTTGAATCTAAAAGAAGAACCGCGGCGAATCGAGGGCTATGATGTCGCCAACATTCAAGGCTAGTATGCCACCGGCGCAATGGTGGTTTTCACAGATGGCAATCCAGACAAGGAACAATACCGGAAATTCAGAATCCGTGTCGCCGGCTCCGCCGGCGACACGGCCATGCTTGCCGAAGTTCTACGCCGGCGCTTCCGCCATCCAGAATGGCAGTATCCGGATTTAATCGTTATTGATGGCGGACGAGGTCAGTTGAATGCCGTTACCGCGACGCTTGAATCAAGAGTCATGAATCATGAATCACGAGGCATTCCGATCGTTGCCCTGACGAAAAATGACAAACATGTCGGAGATCATATTTATTTATCAAACCCCATTAGAAACCCTTCGGGTTCTAACGGGGCAAGCAAAAAATCATTCACCCCGTTAGAGTCCGCCCCAATAAAAAACCTTCCAGACATGGAAGCACGAGCGCGGACTCTAATGGGGGCGATTCCGCTGAAAAAGCTTCCCGTTCCCGTCCGCAATCTAATTTTGCAAGTTGACCTAGAATCTCACAATTTTGCCATTCGATATTACAGAAAGCTGCACGGCAAGGCACAGTTTACCCCGTAGCTCGCCGGAGGCGATGGTATGGGGCCATCGGCTACTATCGCAAACTCCACCGAAGAGCTAGTTTGTAAATTTGAAAGTGGAGAGGATCTGATTTATTGTCGAACCATCAGATAAAGGTTTTTTATCGGGGCAAGGAATAACACAATCAACATAGCTCGTATTTCTTCCAGTATAAAACTCCAAAACATATGTTTTATTTGGATTTTCGACAAACGCAATTTCATAACTTCCGCCCCCATCTCCAGTTTTGACAACATAGAATTTTAATCCCGACTCTGATGTGAAAAGTTTGGGCGCAAATTCGTTCTTATTGTCATAACCATGTATTTCAACCCATTTTGCGGTTATCGCATCGTATTTATATTCGAGAGAAGCCGACTGATCAATATAAACAAACCCATTAAGAGATTCGCTATATAATCCGATCTCAAGCTGGTCGTTTTTTACTGATTTCAAATTTACGAGGGATTTTACGGGAGATGCGGAAGCTCCTGATTTGGCTGAACCTTGGATTGAATAATAACCCGGGTAATTAACCTTAAACTCATACTGGCTGTTGGTATAAATTTGCCAGGAAGAGGTATTAAGAATCAAGGATGGGGATGCAGTCGGGCTGGGACGAGGATTGGTAACAATCGGTTTCTCGATTTGAAATGGCCAGAGATTGCGCTGGACGGCGAGAGTCGTGTAAATGGCGACGATGGTGAGGACAGCAACCAAGCCCCAGATATACCATCGGGGATTGCCAAGAAAGCGGAAATAGCGTTTTTCAGTCGGCTCGGGATTGGGCGCTGGCTCCGGCGGGGCCGGTCGCTCCGCGACCGGCCCCGCCGGTTGCGAAATTTGTTGATCGCTCATGTCTTCATTGTATCAACAACTGGATTTGAAAAAAAGACCTACAACTGGTATCATAAATCAGCTAGATAATATGCGCTTTTTACTTAGATTACTATTCACTCTTTTGGGTTTGTGGCTAGCCACGAAACTGCTGACCGGTTTTGTGGTTGTCGGTGGCTGGGAGAGCTATTTGATTGTCGCGGTAGTTCTGGTAGTATTAAATCTGCTCCTGCGTCCGATATTGAAACTGATTTCTTTCCCGATAATTCTGCTGACTCTCGGCTTGTTCAGCATCGTTATCAACGCCATCATTTTGTGGCTGACATCGCAGATAACCGGAATGCTTTTGATAAATAATCTTTTAACATTGCTTTGGGCGACACTGATCATTTCGGTGCTTAACATGTTCGCTAACTGGAAAAAATAAGTATTTGTCCGAGCGCAGGCGAGCGAAGCGAGCCGAGCACGGAAACAAATTCTTATCCAGCACATAACGCTTTATGTGCTGGGTCATGAATTGTTGCCTGTTCGCCGCGACTTCGTCTAGCTCATAGACAATTCTATGACTCCAATAATCATAATCCAATCAGTTTTGGCAATTCTGCTCATCGCGTCAATTTTGGTTCAGCAAAGAGGCGCGGGACTGGGCAGTTCATTCGGCGGAGATGGTAGCGGCTATTCGACCCGCCGAGGCGCCGAGAAATTTATTTTCATAGGAACGATAGTTCTTGCCGTTCTGTTTTTCGCGGTTTCAGTGGCGAGAATACTTTTATAGATAGTGAGTAGTTAGTAGTGAGTAGTGAGTAGAGGCATGCATTCTACAAACTACCAACTACAAACTACAAACTCGCTCACATTCCCTCCGACCCCAACCAACTAGATAATTTTTTCATGTCCGGCAAACAGCCAAAGAGCAAGCGTTTTAATTTCAAAGCGGGATTATCAAAATTGGCCGGCAAGCTGGCGCCGACCATTGACCAGCTGCGCCACCTGCCCAAGGTCCTCTCGAAAAACGAGCGTTATTTTTTGCTGGCTCTTGGCGTCATTGCCATTGGTTCGCTGGTGTCTTTGCCTATCAGCGCCTTTTATCATTTGACCGTGCCCAAACCCGCTTTCGGCGGGACATTTTCTGAGGGCATGGTCGGTTCGCCCAAATACATCAATCCCCTTTTGGCCCAGGCGAGTGATGTTGACCGCGACTTGTCGGAATTGATCTACTCGGGTTTGATGAAATTCGACGACAACGGAAATTTGACCTACGACCTGGCAAAATCTTACACCGTTTCCGGTGACGGCCTAACCTATTCATTCACCCTCAAAGACAATCTCAAATGGCAGGACGGCGTGCCTTTGACCGCCGACGATGTTGTTTTCACTATCCTTACCGCCCAGAATTCGGATTACGGCAGTGGCCAAAGTATTAATTGGCAGGGCGTGGACGTCAGTAGCACCAATGACCAAACCGTCGTCTTCACTTTGAAAAATAAATACGCCCAGTTTTTGAGCAATACCACCTTAGGAATTTTACCCAAACATTTGTGGGCGACCGTTAAGCCCGCTGGTTTCGGTCTTTCCGACATGAACATCAAAGCCGTTGGTTCCGGCCCGTACAAATTTTCAAAAGTGAAAAAAGATTCGTCGGGCAACGTGACCTCTTATGAAGTCGTCGCTTCCGACAATTACTACGCCGGCAAACCCTATATCGCCGGCATCACTTTTAATTTCTACGATTCCGAGGACAAGATGATAACCGCGTTCAACAACGGCCAAATAGACGGCATGAGCGATATTTCGGCCGAGAACATCGACACGGTTAAATATCTCGGCCGGCTCCAGTTATTACCCCTGAAAATGCCCAGATATTTTGCCGTTTTTTTCAATCAGAATCAGAGTCAGGTTTTGTCCGACAAAAATGTCCGGCTGGCGCTGAATTACGCCACTGATAAGAATTCGATCCTCAAGGATATTCTGGGCGGCAGAGGTTCGGTGGTGGATTCGCCGGTCTTGCCGGGAATCATCGGCATTGACGCGCCGACGACCGTATACGATTTTGACATCGCCAAAGCAGAAAAAATTCTCGATTCTGCCGGCTGGAAAATGTCGGCTACCGACGGCGTCCGAGAAAAAGCGGCTCCGGCAGTCAAAACAACAAAATCCAAAACCGCCGCTCCGGCGCCCGCGCCCCAGAAACTCGAGGTCAGCATCACGACTTCCAATTGGCCGGAGCTTGTTGCCGTGGCCAATGAAATCAAAACCCAGTGGGGAAAGATCGGCGTTAATGTTAATATAAATGTGCTGGCTTTGACCGAACTTCAGCAAGCGATAAAAGACCGGAATTACGAGTCGTTGCTTTTCGGCGAGGTTTTGGGTCTCGATCCGGATCCGTTCAGTTTCTGGCATTCGTCCCAAAAGAAAGACCCGGGCCTGAACCTGGCTCTTTATGACAACAAAACCGCCGACACGACTCTTGAGACCGCCCGCCAGACGCTTGATCAGCCATCGCGTTTCGGTATTTACGCCAGTTTTCAGAATACGGTTATCGCCGACGCGCCAGTAGTATTTCTTTACAGCCCCGACTATATCTACGCTTTGCCCGACTTTGTTAAGAACGACAACACTCAGATCATTTCCGTGCCCTCCGACCGTTTCAGCAACATCGGGGAATGGTATATAGCGACGCAGAGGGAGTTCAAAAAGTAATTTCCAATTTACAATTAATGACCGACCTAAAAATAGATTTCAATAAACAATTTAAAGATGGCGCGGATTGCGCAAAAGGAGTAAGCGTCAAGGGTCATTTTGACCGCGTTGTTTTTTGTGGCATGGGCGGTTCGGCGATTCCGGGAGAAATTATTTCCATGCTTTGGCTCAATGGTTTTATTTGTTATCTCAACCGCGGGTTTGGTCTCCCCAATTGGGTTAATGATAAATGTCTGGTCATCTGCACATCTTGGTCGGGTAATACCGAAGAAACGATTTCCTCTTTCAACGAAGCTATCGCCCGCGGTTTGCCCGTCGTCGCCATTGCTGACAAAGGAGAACTTCTTGATCTGGCGAAAAAACATGGGACGCCTTTCGTCGACCTGCCCGCTAGATCAGAGCCGGCTCGGTTCGTGGTCGGCCAGATGTTGTCGGCTATATTGACACTGCTTTTTAATTCTGCTATCATTGATAATACCCTGCCGATAATAAGCAAAAAAACAGTTATCGGCGACGACCCCATTAGAAACTCTTCGAGTTCAAACGGGGCAAGTTTCTCCTCAAGAATTGGCGACAAGATCCCCCTGATCTATTCTTCATATCAGTGGCGGTATCTGGCCAGATTTTGGAAGATCCATTTTAACGAAAATTGCAAGATCCATGCTTTTTCAAATTTCCTGCCGGAAGCGGCCCATAACGAGATTTCCGGCTTTACTGAGAAAGACAAGGATAAATATTTTCCGATAATTTTGATGGACGAACAGGAGGAGAATGCCGACATTAAAAAACTTGAGAAATTCGCCGCCTTTTTGAAAGATCAGAATATCGACCATGAAATTGTCAGAATTGAGGGTAAAGACCGCCTTGATAAAATTCTTAACAGCTACAACCGCGCCATTACGGTCTCTGTCGGTTTGGCGGAAACCAATGGCGTTGAACCCTTCGACACCGCAGTCATTGAAAAATTCAAAAGATCCTAATTGCTTCGGGAGTGTGGCGGAATTGGTATACGCGTACGCTTCAGGAGCGTATGGAGCAATCCTTGAGGGTTCGAGTCCCTCCACTCCCACAGAGTGAGCAAGCCGACCTCAATATTCATGAACAGCCGAAAAGTTTTAGATGTTAAAATCATTTGGTTTGATTCGTACCTTCAGGCGATCAAGAATAGTATCGGTTCGAATTTTTTCCGGAATTTATTCGCCTATGTGGATGGCGTTCGAATGGACATCCGCGACGAGGGCCGTTTGTCCTGTGCGGCTTTTGTCTCGACCATTCTTTTCATTCACAAATTGAGCGGCGATGTCCACGCAACAGTCGAGGGCACGCTTAAAGACATGGCCGCTTCCGGCTGGCAGGAAATCGACAAACCACGGCCGGGAGCCGTTATTATTTGGCAGCCGTTACCGCCCGAAGATGTCCACGACGATCTTTATTGGCAACATGATCATATCGGGTTTTACATCGGTGACGATATGGCGGTCAGCCATCTGGGTAACCAGCGCCATCCGGCAATGCATCACTGGACCTATGGCGAGAAAGACGGACAGCCGGTCAGAAAAATAGAAAAAATATATTGGAATAATAAATTAAACGAAAAATAAAATGGATCCCGTTAGAAGTCACCCTAGCGGGTCCGCGAATTATACTTAATTATATAGTCAATCTGTGGCAAGTTTTATAACTTATGTGATTAACTGTGCAACAGTGACTTCTAACGGGATGGATAACATATTGAAAGAAATAAAAACACATTTGATCTCAAGCAGCGCATCCAACAGCAATTCTAACGGAGGCGGAGATTTCAATTCGTCGAACAATAATAACGGCAACGACCGGCCGAGACGGCCCAGGCCCACAGGTATCAGGCGCCGCCCGCGCTTCAAAGACGGCCGTGACCGGCCTGCCAACCGCCGGCTCCAGGCAATTTCGGACAGGCCGACCCGAGATGATTTTCAATCCGATATGACAATGAGAGTCATCCCTCTTGGCGGACTTGGCGAGATCGGGCGGAACATGAACGTCATTGAATACAAAAACGACATCGTCGTCATTGACGTCGGTTTCGGTTTTCCCGAAGACGACCAGCCCGGTATTGATTACACCTTGCCCAACATCAGTTATCTCGACGGCAAACAAAACCGGATCCGGGGCGTCATTTTAACCCATGGCCACATGGACCATGTCGGAGGCATCCCCTACCTCATTTCGCGTCTCGGCAATCCTCCGATCTACGCCGCCAACATGACCCGCGGTATTGTCATTAAAAGGCAATTGGAATTTCCGGCCTTGGCCCAGCTCGATATCAATATAATCAAAGCCGGTGATATCATTAAATTCGGCGAGATCGAGGTTGAGTTCTTCCATGTCAACCATAACATTCCCGATGCCACGGCTTTGGTCATCACCACGCCGGCCGGCCGGGTTGTCCACACCGCCGACTTTAAACTCGACCCGACGCCGCTCAACGAAGCCCCGGCGGATCTGGATTTCATCCGGAGTGTCGGCGATCGCGGCGTCAGCGTCTTGATGTCGGATTCGACCGGCGCCGAAAAAGAGGGCTCAACCATTTCCGAAAGGTTGATCCAAGATAATTTGGAAATAATTTTCAAAGAAGCCAAAGGCCGGATCATCACCGCTACCTTCTCTTCCCTTTTGAACCGCGTCCAACAACTTATCACTTTGTCGGAAAAATATAACCGCAAAGTGGCATTTGACGGATTCAGTTTGAAAAGTAATGTTGAATTCGCCAAAGAATCCGGACAATTACACATTTCAAAAAATACTCAAATACCCATTGACCAGATAGACAATTATCCCGACCAGAATGTGACCGTCATCGGCACCGGCGCCCAAGGCGAAGACCGGGCCGTTCTGATGCGCATCGCATCGGGTGAACACAAATATATCCGATTGAAAAAAACCGATTCGGTCGTGTTCTCGTCATCGGTCATTCCCGGCAACGAAAGAACCGTCCAGCGGCTGAAGGATTTACTCTATCGGATGGGTGCGAAGGTCTACCACTCGGGTTTGATGGATATTCACGCGTCGGGCCACGCCCAGCAGGAGGACTTGCGGAAAATAATTACCTTGATACGGCCGAAATTTTTGATGCCGATCCACGGCTACTACTCAATGATGGTCAACCACAGTTATCTGGGGCTCAAAGAAGGCATGCCCGATTCAAGCATGATAATCGCCGACAACGGTTCGATAATCCACATTGACGATCCGAAACCGGAGGTCCGGAATTCGGGAAGTTGGTTTTTCGACAAAAGAACCGCGCCGTCGGATAATATCATGGTTGACGGCCTTGGCATTGGCGATATCGGCAATGTGGTTTTGCGCGACCGGCAAGTTTTGGCTGAAGATGGCATGTTCGTTCTTATCACGCTCATTGATGGCAAAACCGGCAAGGTCCGCGGCAGTCCGGATATCATTTCCCGCGGGTTCGTTTATTTGAAAGAGAACAAGGAACTTCTGGCTACGGTCCGCAAGAAAATTAAATTCATCGTCGAGAAAAAAGCCACCCATCCGATAAACTGGGTTGACCTGAAAGACATTCTCCGCGACGAAATCGGACTGTTCCTGTTCCAAAAGACAGAACGGCGTCCGATGGTTCTGCCGGTGGTCATTGAAGTCTAGCGCGAGCCCTTAATCCTCAACCTGGGCTCGTCCCGGTCTCTCTGGTCACCACTCCAAAACCCAGCGAGTTTTACCGTTCACTTAAAAGCGTGGATTTTGCTCGCAGTGGCTCACGCCGACATTATACTGCTCGCAAACCGTGCAATCCACTCTTTTGAGCGTGCCCAGAGAGACCGGGACTCGCATGGATTGAGGGGCTCGCTCAGGGATTCGTATATTCGTACTAATTCGTAATTTCGTAGTATTAAAAAAGAGGCGTTTCCGCCTCGTGATGTTTGCGATAATTGTCTTGTTAGGTACCTTGATTTTCAGGGGGAGGAAAAGACACTCCACCCATTCTTCTGAAATCTTCGTCGCCCAACTTTTCTTCCAATTCGTTAACCCGTTTTTTTAAAAGTTCGTGTTCCCGAGCCATGGTCTGGGTTTTTCCGATTGATTGCTCCAAATCTTTTTCCAGCTTTTCCCGTTTGGCTTTCTCGCATTCGCTCGAATCGGCCACGCCCATTTTTGCTCTATGTTCTGCTGTTTCCGCAAAAAAAACCTGCCTACATTTTCTGCAAATAAATACGCGAATACTACCGAGAAATTGGCGAAATAGAAGCTCTCCGCCGTCATACGTGCAATACCTCTCCCCTGCCATATTCACCTCCAAAGAACAATTTTGTCATCAAAAGGATATCACGACCGCAAAATATTTGCAAAAAAAAGAGGCGCGGGGGGCGCCTCGGTGCAAACTCGGTGAAAAATGGATGAGATATTAACGGATTCGCTCTACTGAAATCAAGTCATAAAGATCGGTTCCATAGGATACGCAATATCCCACTTTATTAGAAACATAAGCGTTCGGCTCGTTTTTTCCGGATAATTTGTATCTGATTTTGGCATGCAAACCTTGCCAAAGAACTGGCTCCAGTGAAAAAAATGTAATTTGAAATAATCGGTGGTCGTCGCCTTCGAATGCAACAACCATGTGCCGATAATTCGTGATACTACCTATCTTGTGGTCCAGCGTCCAAACCGACCGGACATAGCCGTATGCGACAAATTCCCCTACCGTTTTTTCGACTTCCTGGTCTTTGTCAGATGGAACGCTTGAAACACTGACCGACCCGGAACACGCCGAAAAAGTTAAAAGCAAAACCACTAAAAACACGACTGTTTTTAAGGTTCTCATGGGTTATCTCTCCTTTCAGAGAATAGTATATCATTAGCAATTACTTGTCAATAGTTTATATTTTGAACAAATTATTGTATTCTTGATATATGAACCGCATATTCAGTGGCATCCGGCCGTCGGGGAAATTGCATCTGGGCAATTATTTGGGGGCGATAAAGAACTGGATAGCATTGCAGGACGACCCAGAGACCGAACGGGCGATTTATGGCGTGGTTGATTTGCATGGCATTACCACGCCTTACGACCCAAAAACATACCATCAGCAAGTCATGGATGTGGTTTTAGATTATCTAGCCGCCGGAATCAATCCGGAGAAATCGCTTCTCATCCGCCAGTCAAAAATCCCCGAGCACACCGAGCTTGCTTGGCTTTTCAATACAATCACACCAGTCAGCTGGCTGGACAGATTGCCAACTTATCGGGAAAAACTTGAGCAAGCGGGAAAATATAATCACATGGGTTTGCTTGATTATCCGGTTTTGATGGCGGCAGATATTTTAATCTATAAATCGAATATGGTACCGGTTGGTGAAGACCAACTGCCTCACATTGATCTAACAAACGAAATTGGCCATAAATTCAACTCAATGTTCGGCGATGTATTTCCGAATGTGAAAGCCCATGTCAATACCGGCGCCAGGATCATGTCGCTTCAGGAACCGACAAAGAAAATGTCAAAAACCAATGATGAAGGCATTGCTCTGACCGATGAGCCCGATGTCATCCGCGCCAAAATAAAAAAAGCCGTAACTGATTCGGGGAAAGAAATAATTTTCGATGAAGAGAAAAAACCGGCGATTTCAAATTTATTAACCATCTATTCCCTTCTTGCTGGAAAGCCCGTGAAAAAACTTGAGGATGAGTTCGCCGGAAAAACATATGTTGATTTCAAAAATGACCTGGCGGAAATGGTAGTCGATTTTTTGACACCGTTTCAGAAAAGACGGAAAAAATTTGAAGATGACTTGCCTGAAGTTGACAAAATCCTCACCAAGAGTGAAAATAAGGCCAAGGAAATAGCTACTTCAAATATGGCTGAAATTAAGGCCAAAATGGGGCTGTAGGAGGGACTATGCTCTTTCTTAAAATTTTTTTGGGTGGTGGAGTTATTGCGTTTCTCTTTTCGTTCATTTTCGACGAATCTTGCTTTCTGTTCGATGAAGTTGACGATGAGGAATCAATTCTCAAACATTTTGAACATCCCGATCCTGACGATAGAATCATATTAGATAAAATAGCTCATGATTGGGGAATTGAACTCCCTCGTGCCGTGTGATCTACGCGGCATTTTTTTCTTCAATAATTTGCGAGATCTCGCCGACCTTTTCTTTCAATAAGTCGGCGTTTTTCGCCTCAACGATGAGACGGAGAACCGGTTCGGTGTTGGAAGCACGGAGATTGAACCACCAAAATTTGTCCGGCGTCAGGTTGTCTATTTTTTCCGGGTCGGTGTATTCGATGGTAATGCCGTCTAATTCGTCCTTTTGGCCGTCGGGATATTTGCCCGCGATTTTTTTTATTAATTCTCTGGCGGTCTGCAGATTGTTGACCCTGAAATCCAGCCGGCCGGAACTGAACCATGTCTGGAATGGCTTAATCATTTCGTTGATGCTCATTTTACTGGCGGCTAAAATTCTCAAAAGCCGCAACAAAGCCAGAAGCGGCAATTCATTGCGGTTATTTTCTTTGAAATAGATATGGCCGGAGATCTCGCCGCCGATATCGGCGCGGTGTTTTACCATGGCATCGCGAAGATAGAACCGGCCGACTTTTGATCTGTATGACTTTATCCCCCACTCTTTGAATTTGCCGATGACGCCTTTGGAAAAATGGACATCGTAGACGACTTTCGGTTTTGACAAGAACCTGACCGAATTTTTCGCCAACAAACCGACGACGAAATCGGTGCCTATCTTGTTGCCGGCGGAATCCATGACTATCAAACGGTCCGAATCCTCGTCAAAAGAAAAAGCGATGTCAAAGCCGTTGGGTGTCAATCGCAAATCCAATTTCTTCAGTATCAACTCGACTTCGGCCATAACACTTTTCCGGCCGGTGATATTAAATTTGAGATTGCTGAGCTCACCTTTCCTCAACTTTGAACCGGTAACGATACGGTTTGTGTATTTTTGCAGGAGTTCTGCCACGGGAACTTTTAAATATTCGCCCTTTTTGTCGGCGGTTTTAAAATTTCCGGAATCAACCCCGTTAGAGACAGCCCGCCCCATAGGCCCTCCGGGCGCGCCAGCGCGGGCGAGGTCTCTAACGGGATCAATTATCTTTTTTATCTCGCCAAGCCCCGCTGTCAGGCCAATTATTGTTCCCGAACCGTCGTAGATCTTGAAACCGCCGTATTCGGTCGGGTTGTGCGAAGCGGTAACCATGATGCCGGCGTCGGGCTTAATGCTGGAAAGGACAAAATTGAAAAACGGCGTGGTGACCAGACCGATACTCGCCACATCACAGCCAAAACCGGTTAAACTTTCGGATAATTTTCCGGCCAAAGCCAGCGATGATGCCCGGCTATCATGGCCAACCAGAATTTTCCCGGCTTTGAAATATTCTACCGCCGCCTTGCCCAATGCGACCGCGAATTCATCATCAAAATCCCTGTCATAAATTCCCCTGATATCGTATGCCCTGAAAATTTCCGAGTTGTATATCATATTGATATTTTATCAGAATATGAGATTATAAAAAAGGCAAAGCCGAGAACTGGTCTCGGCCTTAATAAGAAAGAAAATATATGAAAGAGCGATGATGGCGGGCCGCACACCGAATATTGTAGGCCGGCGTGCGGACTTGGAAATTTCATCATCCTTACTGGATAGCGATCCTAGGCGATGAACTCCACCGTAAAGCTGTTAAACGCATTCATAGGCAATTCTCCCTTTTTTCTCCCAGTTCTCGCGGGTAACGCCTACTCCGCAACGGCGTCAATCTAACACTAACGCCACTGCATTTCAATAATATCAAACTATATGAATCAGAGCAATAACCAGTTATAAATATGCTCTCCGGCAAAAGAAGATATGATTAAAAAGGAAGCCCGGCTATGGTATGCCGGGCTACGGGATCGAACCGTGAAAAACTTGTAAAAAAGAACAAATGATAGCGGGCCGCACACCGAATATTGAAGGGCCGGCGTGCGGACAATGAGAGCAAATCACCTAAAGGGCTCGAGGCCGCTCGTTATATGCTTAGGCGATCGTCTCCACCGTATTCGAAGCTAAACCACTGTGAAATAGAGTGTTTAGCAAAGTGCGTACATTCATAAGCTACCCTACCTTTCGCCGTCAGAACTGTCCACTCAAGAAAAGGTACTACCTACTCCGGAATGGCACAGGTTAACACCCACGCCACTCATATTTTCATGATATCATCCATTGAAAACATAATCAATAACCACTTATAAACATGCTCTCTATCGGCATCGTGGGCCTACCAAATGTGGGAAAGTCAACGCTTTTCAAGGCCCTGACGAAAAAACAAGTTGATATCCAGAACTATCCTTTCACAACCATTGATCCGAATGTGGGCGTTGTTGCCGTCCCAGACGAACGGTTGGATTTATTGGCCAAGATGTCTCATTCGGCGAAGATAATTCCGACGGCGATAGAATTCATTGACATTGCCGGCCTGGTCAAAGGCGCGGCTCAAGGCGAAGGTCTAGGTAATAAATTTCTGGCCAACATCCGCGAAGTGGATGCCATTGCCGAAGTCGTCCGAGTTTTTGAAAATGAAAAAATACTCCATGTTCATAAGAAAATAGATCCAGCCAATGATATCGGAGTTATCAATACCGAGTTGGCGCTCGCCGATCTGGAGACAAAAGAAAAACGAGACGCGAAAAAGAAAGGCAAAGAGGAACTGCCGAAACTTGACCTTTTGACCGATAAAAAGATCATTTATGTTTTCAACGCTTCCGAAGAACAGATAAAAAATAAGTGGCGGCCGGATGAAAAAATATTGGGAGCGGTTGGAAAAGACGAGTTCGTCATTCTGTGCGGAACATTCGAACTGACGCTTTCGGAATCCGCGCCCGATGAGCAAGCGTTATTCATGGAGGAATTGGAAATTAGTCAAAGCGGACTTGACTCGTTGATAAAAAAATCCTATGAGACATTGGATCTCGTTACTTTCCTGACCACCGGCGAAGACGAGACCCGAGCCTGGACGGCGAAGCGCGGCGACTTCATCCCCCGTGCCGCCCGGGCCATTCACACTGATTTTGAGCAAAAATTCATCCGCGCCGATGTAATCAATTGGCGCGAACTTCTGGCCGCCAGCTCCTGGTCTGCCGCCAAAACCCACGGCAAAATCCACACCGTCGGCAAGGATTATCTCATCCAGGACGGGGATGTGGTGGAAATCAAGATCTAGCGCGAGCCGATCAATCCCCGACCTGGGCTCACCCTAGTCCCTTTGTCGGGACGCTTCGACTCTATGACCCCTGCGAGGTCTTTGTCTTTCGAAATCTCCGCTCATTGCCAGATCCCGTCGATTTTCTTTTGCTGATTACAGCTCAAGAAAAACCTTGCTCGACGGGACTGGCAGTGCCCTCCAAAGGAACCAGGGTTCGCAGGGATTAATCGGCTTCGTTCATCCGCATTCCTAAACATCCGTATCGCCTTCTTGTATTTTTTTCGGGTTTGGCATATAAAGTATTTGCGACGATGATGTCGCCAGTTCTTTAATCTAAATGAGGAAATCATGCCGAATATAATATATGAGAAAAAATCGCCTCACGAGGTTATTGTTTCAAGAATAATGCATAACCTGTCCCTAACCAGTAATCGTATCAATCACATCACTATTCAGCATACGACCCGAACCCTCATTCATGTGATGCGAGAAATGACAATACCCGAAAATGATTTACAGGGGGTAATTATTCGGCTAGCTAAAATAAGGGTCAAAGAACCTTACATAGGCTTTGGATTAGACGATGAGATTTCTAGATTATTGGGCGATCTTGAATCCCGGTCGTAACGCCATCCGAATGGGTGGCTTTTTTGTGTCTAAGCCGCTCACCTGCAAACTCGGCGGTGTCAGTTGAGAAGATTTAGGCAGGCCCGCATCATTTCCGGACTTCAATAATATTCCAGCGATCAGGCGAGGTGATTGCCTCTCGGAGCACGCTCAAAAGGGTGGATTGCACGGTTTGCGAGCAGTATAATATCGGCGTGAGCCACTGCGAGCAAAATCCACGCTTTTGAGCGAACGACATTTCTCGCTGGGAAATGGAGTGGTGATCAGAGAGGCAATCGCCGAAGCTAGCCGGAAAATAGAGATGGAGGTTCGGAAATATCAAAAGGGGTTCGCGTCAGATCCCTGCGACTGACCCGAAGAGTTCCAGTTTTTCTCTGATGGCTTTTTTTGTGGCTTCGTAAGAATCGCCGAAAACTTTGTAGGGCGTGGTTTGTTTCGGATCTTTTTGAATGGCTTCTTTCAACGCGTCAATATATGCCACCCGAAGTTCGGTATTGATGTGGACATTGGTAATGCCGTTGGCGATGGCTTCTTTGATTTCCACCGGCGGCAAACCTGACGCGCCATGCAAAACCAGATAGACATCCGGTACCGCTGTCACGATTTTTTTTAATAAACCGATATCGAGATGTTCTTCTTGTTTGGTAACAATGCCATGGATGTTGCCAAAAACAATCGCCAGCCGGTCAACGCCGGTTTTTTTAACGAAGTCCGTAGCTTGTTCCGGTTGAGTGTAATCCGCCGGGCTTATCTCGACATTTTCCTGAATTTGAGAATCGCCCCGAAGATAACCCAGCTCCCCTTCCACCATCATGTCCGAATCTTTTTTCTTGGCGTAGGTGACGACCTTTTTGGTCAAAGCGATATTTTCTTCATATGGCAATTTTGACCCGTCGAACAAAACCGTGTCAAACCCGGCATCAATGGCATCTTTGATCGTCTCCCATGACTTGTGATGATCGGCGTTGAGATAGACGGGATTGCCGGTTTCCTGAAATGATTTCACCAGCGCCGCCGCTTGCGGCCGTCCGAAATACTTGGCCTCGCCTTCCGAAACCGCCACCATGATTGGAGATTTTAATTCCGCCGCCGCCTCGACGAATGCTTTCAATTGGTCCTCGGTCGAAAAATTAAAATGACCGATTGCCCACTTTTCCGCCTTTGCCTTTTGAAAATATTCGTTTAATTTTTTCATTTTAAATTTATATATCCACTGATGAGATTTTCCTCGATCAACTCATTCATCCGGTCGCGGCCGACATATTCTAGAAATATTTTGTTCCACAGCGCCTCTTCCTGATGATATAAATATTTTATCTCACCCTTTTTGACCAATGACATCACCAGATCGATCAAATCAAAACTTACAAGCAAATCGCCGCCGCCTTTTGATGGGAAAAAGTCGCCGACGAAATCTAAGTCCTGCCAGTTGCCCAAAAAATCCAAACCTGACAGATTTCCAGCGGCTTTGAACCAATGCTCGGCTTCGGGATTGACATGAGGTTCAAGCAATCGGAAATCATCAACGTCGTCTTTGGCGAGATAGCGCTGGACGATCCGCCATTTGGCGCCGATGTCGTCGTTTTTATCTTCCGGCACATCGCCGCGCAAAAGCGATTTTAGTTTGTCGGGAAAATCCGCGTCATGAGAATATTTGCGGAAAAGTTTGGAATAGAACGGAACTTCGTTCAAATAGTGCAAAAGCAGGGTGAAAACTCGCATCATTTCCCCGTCAGTATCGATCTCAAGCGGAATTATGAAGATGACGCCGAATTCTTTGAGGTGGCTGAGGTTGTGATATTTTTTCTCAAGAAATTTTTCGGCAACTTTAAGCCATTTGGTGTCGAGAACTTTTATCTCGACGTTTCTTTCTTCGAAATCATCGGCTTTCAGATCGGAATATGCCTCGTCAAAAAACTTGTGCATCCATTTCTGGTCCTGGGCAAAACGCAAAGCGCTGAAAACGGATGAGAAACCTTCTTTTTTAACAAGTTCGGCCACGGTCTGATAGCCAAAGAATTTCAAAATATTCTCCGGCGGGAATTTTTCGAGCATTTCAACGGCTTTTTCTCTTTTGATGAAAAATCCGGTCGAGGGATGGCTCAAGCGCAAAGCCACTTCGCCGAGTTTGCCGATGTTCTCGCTCATACCCCCGAGTTTCGGCTGGTCAAGATAGTCATAAAGTTTTGCGTCAAGCTCTTTTAGGTTGCCCACAAGTGTGGCATAAACGTCCTCGGCGCTGGATTTTCTATCCAAACCGAACTTCAACAATGTCTGATCAATGCGAGCTTCGTTCTGGCCCATAATCCGCTCGACAACACTGTCGTGGCCGCAAATCTCAATCATTTTTTTCTCCAAATCAACTAAAACCTGCGGCTCAACCCGCAAGATTTTGGCTAATTTCTCATGTGATTGCGACATATGACGTAATTTTATCAAAAAAAGAATAAACAAGCCAGCGGCGCGGCGGCGATGCCGCCGCACCGCTAGTCACTCCTCAAAAACCCTTATTTTTCACGGTTTTTTGATGATATTGACACAATCTACCTTTCAGGACTTAACCCCCACACTCAAATTTGAGTGTGGGGGTTGACAGGATATATGGTTGTGCTATACTGGATACATTAACAATTAAATATGTTTTGGGAGATGTGGTGGGCCGGGACTACCCCGCAAATAGGGTCTGGCGCGCTTCCCACCCGCATAAATGCCAGACCCAACTTATCACATCAGTGTTTTTCTCTGAAACCGTGGTGGCGCACAGCCGTGCCCACCCCTTTTTCCGCTAGCATAGCGAGGAATACGCCTATGAAGGTTTTGACCCTTTCCATTTCTTTGAAAATGAAGAGTTCCTGACGACCGGCGCCCTGGCCTTCTCCACGGCAAGACCGACTTGTGCGAGAGTTATCAGTGCAGGCACTTCGTAAAAAAAGGCACGAAGTAGCCACTCAATGTATCGGTAGCTCCCGTACACCGGCGCGAGTTACGCTTGGACATAGGGTTCCCGTTCAATCGGGTCACCCACAATCTGGTGTAACTCGCACCACCGGCACGAACATCAGATGATGACGGGCCACCCATTTTTTGGAGCGGTCGCCCACTGGTTCATCATTGTTCGTGTCATTTCCGGGTCGGGAACTCCGGAAGGTTCGCCTCCCAATGCGAACAAATGTTCCCATTTACCTGTCCTGCCGCAGTTTTTGTCGGGTTTCCCGATCTGCGGCAGGCGGGCCCGCAATCATAGATCTTTAGAAGGTGAAAATCCTTCAGGTGCCTGACCTTTCGGTTGGCAGACATCGTGAGAAACCCGTGGAGTAAAATGGGACTCACATCATACATAATCCGAACCTGCCGACAAACAAAAGGCAAAGAAGCTGAAATAACCGAACGGCTTCTGTAGGGTTCCGGCCTCTGATCCATTTGGACAGGGGTCTTTTGTTTTAACCAACCGAATACAACAGCAAAAAGTAGTTAATTGAAAATCCCTGCGAACCGGATTGCTTTCAGGGGTCGTTGTCGGTGCCGTCGGCAGGGTCTGATTGACGGCTTTTTGTGAAATCAAAAAGCCGTCAATCAGCGACGGCAACCGACAACCGGATGACGGAAATCTCGCTGGGATTTCCTAAGTCCCCGGAAAGCAATCCGGTGAGCCTGGTCCGG
>Ga0187878_1001146_pt1 | contig 26927 bp, 39 predicted proteins | sample June2016WEW_17_1_FD_132979 | JGI IMG/M metagenome (GOLD analysis project Ga0187878, IMG submission 132979) | Peatland microbial communities from SPRUCE experiment site at the Marcell Experimental Forest, Minnesota, USA - June2016WEW_17_150 | ecosystem: Environmental > Terrestrial > Soil >...
CAAAGAGAGACAGGGACAGGCGCGCCAGGAAGGGCGTGACAGGAGGCCAGGCGACGTATCCCCAGGCCAGGTGAGTCAAGGCCATATCCATGGTGACCAGTTCATCCTGATGAAAGCCGTATTGTCCGTTGGTAAAGACCTGCAAGAGGACGCGCGCCAGCGCCAGCAAAACGAGGATGCCAGCATCACTCAATACGAACCGGCGGAGACCCGAGAAATGACTCATTCAGTTATTTTCCCGACCATTGAAAAGGCGATGGTAACACGGTTGACGCCCCGAAGCGCAGGAAATTCTCGGAACGGCCTTGCAATATGCAATCAAAAAGTGTGACAGTTTTCTCTATTGGAATGAGGAATCCTGGTCTCCGAAACTCAGGGAGCGTCTCCGCCTCGATCGCGCTGCAGTGCGAGGTCCAGGAGAGGCCTCCTCTTCGCCTCCAGCCAGATGATTCTCCCCTCCCCCCTCTTGCCGGCCTGAAGGTCCACCAGGTTCGTGAGATGGAGGGAGACCAGCCGGGTCCCGAGGGCATAGTTGATCTGGTTCCAAACCATGGACATGCAGGCCCGGCTATCGCAGATGACATACGGGTTTCCGCCGGTCAGCTCGTGCAGGCTGAGCCGCCTGGCCGAAAACCCCATCCGCCCGAAATGGGCCCGGATTGGGCGTGCACAATGCTTCTACCATGAATTCTGACAGTCTAACTAGGGATCAAGTCGGAGCCGTAGTGGGTCAACGAATCTCGGTGCGTGACAAATTCAAAGGACTCTAGCAGCCCATTCAATTCCTCTTGACAAGGGGCAACCTCCTCCCTATACTCGGTCATGATCAGTCCATGCAATCCAGCGGGCGGGTCGGAACTTCCGTGCGACAAAGGGGTTGATCTGGCAATCGGTTCGCTGTAAGGTGCCGGATCCTCGAGACTGACTCATAACCCGACGAGCTTTGGTTCGAAGCAACGCAGGACACCAAGCAAAATGCCGCAGATTAGTTGATCTGCGGCGCTTCCTTTGCTTCCATCGTAGTCCTTCGGGCCGGTAGCCCGAACACGCTTAGTCTTTATTCCGTTTTGGGTATTGACCTGCAAGATCCCGCAACTTAGTGCAGAGCCGCCTCGATCTGCTTCTTCTGCCGGCTGAGCCTCTCCTCGTGATCTTGCGCGAACTTCTCAATCCCTCGAAGCAGCCACTCCGGTGAAAGATGTGCTTCGTCGATGACTTCCTCCAGCGTTCCGCCCGTCCGCCAGCGGTTGTCCCAGTCCGAGGTCATCGAGTACTCCTTGGCTACCTCATTGAACAACCAATCGCCCATCGACTCGCGGGACTGGGTGCTAATCACGGTGGAATCCGCGCGCTCGGCCGCAGACAAGGTCTTCTCGCGATAGTCTACTGGCTGAAGTGCGAAGAGCTCTGGACTGGCCCCGTAGACGATCTTGACGTTCAGGTTGCGCCGATCCAACTCCGGCAAGATCTTGCTGATGCTCACCATGGAGCTTGTGCCCTGGACGATGAGTGTGCCACCTCGGGGCGTGCCGGGTTTGAAGTCGCGAACAAGATACGCCCCTCGAGCGGCCTCGAAGTGGGAAGCCATCCCCAGCTTCTCGCGGTCCGGCACCTCGATTGGCGGACGAGTCAGGTGCAAGACGACAATCGGGGACTTCTGCCCGAGGGCCGCCCCCAGCAAGACGGGCACCTCGTTGTATTCCCAAGGATGCAGGTTGATCACCTGACCCTGGGGGAAGTGCTGCATCACGGCCGGCTCGAAGATCCCGAAGTGCGTGCGGCTGTCATCCGCTGTATCCGGGCCCGAATGCCCGGCCACATAGATGACCTTGCCCACTTTCAACTGGCAATCCTGGGCCAGCTGGCTGAACAGGCGCAGCATGCCATACTTGAGGTAGGAGAATGACCCATAAGTGGAGCACACCCCCCAGAAACCGTCGAATTCTTCCTCTGCATCGGGGGCGAAGTTGACTGAGGTCATCCCGGCCATGACCCCCGCGTTGGCGAACTCGGTGATCTCCTGAGGTAGCAGAACCCCCTCTGGGCTGCCATAGCGCTGGTACCACCCGTACCCAGGGAAGTCGCCGTATCCTTTGGCAAATCCGCTGACATTGGTCGAGTCCGCAAGGTCTGCTGAGCAGGCGATGAAGAGGGGCCGGCTATACTCCCTGGCACCGAAAGCGTTCGCCCAGGCACCCCATTTGGCAAGCGCGGCACGGTTCGCGATCGCGGTCCCCGGCTTCACGTACAGGTCCGCCGGGTAGTTGCGGAAGTCGTACAGTCGTTCGTCTTTCCAGGGGATCCCATGCCTGCCCAGCTGGAAGCTTGGAATCTCCTCGGGAACGCTATCCCCAAGTTCCACCAGGCGGTCGGCAAGGTAGTCGATCAGCCCCTGATCCTGGTGCAGGACGTTAATTACCACTTTGAGGTTTTCCGCAAACTCCTGCTGGAGTTCGGCGGGGTCCGTGGGCGCTGGGCCTCCCATGTTGGCAAACTTCGCCTCATATTTCTCGGCGAACTCGCGCTTGGTCTCCCAGAAGAGCCCGTCGTTGATCTTGTGCGGCGCGCCATGGGACGGGTTGTCGTACTTGAGGTACCCGCGCCCCTTGCGGGTCTTGACCCAGGCGACCGAAGGGACCTGATCCGGGTTGTCACCCAGGACCATGGCCGTGATGGCCTGTGTGACCGGCCCCCACTCACTCCCAAATTCCGCACCATAGACCCGCCAGCCATGCGAGCCGAACCAACCCTGCGGAGTCCCGTAGACCACGCTGCTCACGGGATGATCGTCAATGCCGAAATCGTTCCAATCCACGATGTAGAAGAGATTGTCAAGCGCCAGACCCCAGGCCGAGTTCAGTACCTCATGGACGCCGCCTGGAGTGAGCCCGCCTTCCCCCTCCACGGCAAACACCTTCACCCCTTGTGCGCCCGCTCGTTTGAGGGCCAGCGCTTCCCCCACCGCCGCCGGTCCACCATGCCCGGAGGGCCCGGTGTTGAACTTGAGGAACAGGGTCTTGCCCTCCATCTCGGCATGCCCGGAAAGACCGCCGCGGTGCCGGAACCTGAGTAGGTCTTCCCAGATCAGCGCTCGCTCCTCCGCATCGGGGACGGCATAGCGCTTCTCTCCTGTCTGCTCGAGCTTGACGCGGAGCGCCTCGTTGAAGACCGCCAGCGTCGCGTAGATGAGAGGGATGGTATGTCCGGCTGCCAGCACGAACCGGTCCCCAAAGCGCTTTTCCGGGTGGCGAATGTCCCAGCGCATGACCCCGCTGAGCAGCGTCGCCAGCAGCGCATGGACCTTCGAGCGTGATCCCCCAGGATGACCGCTTTGGCGGTAATTGAGCATCAAGTCGATCAACTGATCGACCAGATCCTTGGTCTTCTCCCAGTGTGCAAAGTGAGGGACCAGCTCGCGATACCTGAGGGCAATCTGGTCATCTCGTGCGCGGTCCATGGGGCTCTCCTCGATTGGCAATAGAAGTACTCGGTCTCAGCTCAACCGCTCAATTGCTCTAAACGATACCTTGGAACAGCCAAGAGGCTTCGAGAGCCGGGCCCATGGACGACCCCTGACCACTCTCAGAGCTAGGCCAGCTCCCAGGCTTCTTGCCAGGCGCGTTTGGTTCCGGCGATGACCTGCTCGGGCGTCTCGATCGGAGTCTGTGGCTTGACCTCGAAGCCCACCCAGGGACGTTCTTTCTTGCCTTCCCTCAGGTACCCGACCTTGAAGAGGGCCCGGATGAACTCAGCCAGCTCCGGGACATCATTGCTGCCTCCCGGCCAGCCAAAGCGGGGGTGGAGGTCGCCGTACCCGGGCACCCCAGGCGTCACCACGCAGTTCCCGACGTGAATGTGGACCAAGTACTCCTTGAGCTGCCTGAGGGCATCCTCGGACTTTTCCCCCAGCAGCGGTTGGTGGCTGAGGTCGTACATCAGCCCGAACTCGGGGTAATCGGCGCGGACCTGAGCAGCAAACTCCGCGGCCAGCGCGCTGGGCCCAATGAGGGCCCTCTTGTCGACGTCGCGGTCGAAGGTCTCACAGGTCAGCGCGATTCCCTTCTCACGGCCGTAGGCACACAACTCCTTGACCGACTTGACCAGCGCCTTCACTGCCGCCCCGCGATCCTTCTCACCCGGATCTTTCCCCGAAAGGAACGCAATACGCTTAGCACCCATCTCAACCGCTTCGTCAATGCGCTCCTTGAACCCCGCAACCGCCACTTTGCGCTGGCCCTCGTCCAAGCTGTTGAGGTTGAGCTTGCCCAATAGCACCGCGGGCTGGCCGCCGTAGCCGACTTGGATGTGAGCCGCTGCGATCACATTCTTCGTGGCCGCACGTTCTGCTGCGTCCTTGATCCAGGTGACTTCAATGCCGCCAAAGAAGGGATCCTCGGCGATCTTGCTCACGCTCTCGGCAATGGGAGCTTCACCGTTGATGCACCTAGGGTACGCCATGAAGTGAACGATACTCATCGTGCAAAAATGGTTCCAGTGCTTATCCATAGGTCACTCCTCGGCGCGAGAATGGCTTCTCACTTTGACTCACCGTTGCATCTCTATTCGCAAATCCCATTCGGCCAGGGCCAGCCCATGCATTAACACCGAACTAAAAAGGGGCCCATCAGGATTGGCCATGATAGGCGCAAATCAGAAACTTGTGTCAAATAGGCAGCAACCGATTGCCGGCCAAGACCCCATTTGGTCTGATTCTGGAATACTCTAGGATGGGAAACGTCCGAAGATGCCCGGAACCATATTACTAGCCAGCGCAACCGCGCGGCTTGCATCGGGCGCGTACCCATCCGCGCCAATCTCCAACGCGAACTTGTCGGTCAGTGGGCTCCCTCAACAATGACCTTCACCTTCCACCTCCCCGCTGCCTAGGCCACTCTCCAGCCGATCCTCCACCCACGCTACTCATCTAACAAAGTAGTACTTGGAGCGCTTTGGGCACTTGGGAAGCGCAGACGATCATAGGCGTGTTCATGCTCCGTGTCGATGATGACTCTCTTCATATCGACTGGCTCTTCCTTCTCAGTTCAATCTGATTGCTACGCTTCAATGCCCAGAGCCACGGCGGCTGTGCATTTGAGGACTTTCCCCCGAAAGTGGAAGATTACTGGTCTATTCGGGCAACCTCGCGATCATCCCCCGCCAACCAAGGCATCCACCGGAGTAACCTGCCAATCGTCGACTAGGACAAAAGGTTCACCTCTTGGCTGCCACGTGCCTTCTTTGTCCTCGGGGGTAGACACTTTGAACCCCTTCCCACGCGGGTCAGCGCTCCAACGGGATCTACTGAGGTGTCACTACTGGGCACACTATCCCCAGGAATCCACTCTCCTTGCTGCGCGGGCGTCCTTCTCTCACGCACCACATTCTCGCGATCTCGATCGGCCAATCTTGGTGCCTCCGCATCGAGACTTGGGTCATGAGGCGACCCCGGGCAGGCTTCGCTTCATAACAAAGGCGGCCTTCGCTGCCCCCACAATTGCCTCGACGGCAAGTCCATAGCGGTCCAAGAGATCGGGATACGGTCCACTCTCCGCAAATCGATCGGCCACACCCACCCGGACCACTGGTACAGGGCAAGCTTGCCCGACAGTCTCGGCAACAGCACTTCCCAGACCGCCTATGATGCTGTGCTCTTCGGCGGTCACCAGGGCGCCCGTCTCTCTGGCCGCCTCAAGGATGCGGGCCGTATCCAAAGGCTTGACCGTATGTATCTCCAAGACTCGAGCATCAATTCCATCGCCGTGGAGCACATTAGCTGCTTGGAGACACCGACTGAGTGCGATGCCGTTTCCCAGAAGGGTAAGGTCACGCCCAGGGCGAAGCATCACAGATTCGCCTATTCTGGGACTGTAATCCTCATCGAAAAGAATGGGCACCTCGTTCCGGTTGAGCCTGAAGTAGATTGGGCCATTCCAAGCGGCTACCTGTGGCAATAGCTTCCAGATCGCCGTGGGGTCGCTGGGGACGACAATAGTCATTCCAGGCAAGCTCCGCATGATCGCGACATCCGTAACCGACTGGTGAGTAGGACCGTCGAACGAGTCCGACAACCCACCGAAAGCCGCCATTAGTTTGACATTCGCACCGCCATAGCAGAGATGAGTGCGGATCATCTCCAGCGCGCGTGTTGCGAAGAGAAACGCAAAAGTGTTAGCGAATGGTATCTTACCCGCAAGGGCCAAGCCAGCCGCGACATCAACTAACGCCTGTTCCGCAATTCCAACATTGAAGAATCGATCAGGGAATGCTTCTTGGAAGAGATAGCTGTAGTCCGAGTTCGACACATCCGCGGTAAGGACCACCACCTCGGGATTCTGATTCCCTAACTCTCTTAGGGCTTCGCCGTACGCCTTCCGCATGCCGCCTAGCTTGACCAAGTTTGCAGCCCCTCCTTCAGCTCTCGCAACGCTGCTTCATACTCCTCATGGTTGGGCGGGGTCCCGTGCCAGCGGTGGTCGTACTCCATGAAGGTAACGCCTTTGCCTTTTGTGGTTCTGGCAATAATCACACTTGGTCGCGCATGCACTTCGTCCGCGCGATCTAGCGCGGCAAGGATTTCTGCGACATTGTGCCCATGGATTTCCTGCACGTGCCAGCCGAACGCACTCCATTTTTCAGCTAGGGGTTCGGTGGGGAGAACATCGGCTGTCGCCCCCGTCTGTTGAATCCCATTGCAGTCGACGATTGCCGTCAGGTGTCCGAGACGGTACTTTGACGCGACAAGTGCTCCCTCCCAGACAACGCCAGCGTCGAGTTCGCCATCTCCAAGCAGGACGTACACTTTGGCAATTGAGGAGTGAGCAGAAGGAGCACTCATCGAAGAGGGCTTTTCTCGACCTGCGCGCAGAGCGAGGGCCATGCCCACCCCAATTGCGATCCCGTGACCCAGAGGGCCAGCCGAGATCTCAACACCCGGCAACTTCAGCCGGTCGGGGTGTCCCTGAAGCCGACTGTCCATTCGCCGGAAGGTGCTCAGTTCCTCTGTCGAAAAAAAGCCCCGATTCGCGAGCACGGCATAGAGCAACGCGCAAGCGTGGCCCTTGGAGAAAAGGAAACGGTCTCGTTCCGGCCAGTCTGGCCGCAGAGGATCAACCCTCAGATGGTGGAAATAGAGCGAAGTGACGATTTCGGCAGCGGAGAACGCGCCACCGATGTGGCCTGATTGAGCCTCATACACCATTTTCAAGATTTGGATGCGAGCTGACTGAGCCTTGGCTGAAATGTCTCGCACAAGATCTTCTGAGTGGAAGCTCATTGCTCAGTCACCAATTGCCAGGAGGGTTCAAAACTTGGCAGTCTGATCAGGTTAGGGAGGTTGTTGACCGTTATCTGACACGTTCCACAAAGGCGAAGGCCACATCAAGCGACTGTTGAACGCTATCCCTGACCTTTGCTAGGTGCTCTCTTATCGAACAACCGGCTCTATCAGGATCGCCATCTGCGATTGCGCTGGCTATGAGCTGGTGCTCCTGGGCGGATTCGGCCATTCGCTTTGTCATCGCCATGACGCCGACCTGAACGCGCCACCACTGGCCATTAAGGTTGTTCACAGTCTGAGTGAGTCGCTTGTTGTTAGCGGACCCAAGCAGGACTGTGTGAAACTTACGATCCAGGGCGAGCCACGCCTCGGATTCGCCAGCCTCTGCTGCCAGCAACATCTTCCTACTGATGTCCAGAAGCTCATGCCTGACATCATCGCTCGCAAACGATGCGGCAGATTCTGCGGCTGTCGACTCCAGCAAGATCTTGAGTTCAAATATCTCCCTCAGGTCGTCTTTGTTAAGAAAGGCTAATCTCCACCCCTTCCCCTGTTGGTGTTTAACAAGACCCTCACTTTCGAGCCGACGCAAGGCTTCTCTCACGGGAGTACGACTGAGGCCCAATTCGTGGGCCAGAGTGACTTCCACGAGATGCTCCTCCAACGTAATCTCCCTGCTCAGAATCATGGACCTAAGCTGACGATAGGCCTGCTCGAGTGCGGTCTCGTCCTTGATGTCGGTGCTCAGTTCCACAGCTAACACCTTGGCTTGGGTCCGCGCACGTCACTGGCGCATGTCTACCCATCGATTGCAGCGTCCGGGTGCCTCTCCCAATGCAGGAATCCAGCTGCATATCAGCGACTTCTCTGGCTGGGCGCCTTCAAGTGGCGTACACAGCCAGGTGTGCACCTTGGTCGACAATCGCGTATACAGACCAGAATATACCACAGAAATCGGCCTTGTCAATCGTGCATGTGCGTTGGGATGCGCCAAGAAATAGCCGAGGAGCAAGGAAGGATGCGGGCTCAACCAGAGCGGATAGCCCAAATGGCCAAGGAGGCAGAGCCTATTTGGCGACCGGAGATGTCACGGTCAGGACTAGTATGCGTCAAGAGGATAGTAGCAGCTCTCCATGTTCTTGACCCAGTACGCCGCCAAGTCGTCCACCGCGAGCCGTCCACCCTCGGCTATGGTTGCCCCGCAGAATAGGTTTTTCAGGCGGGTGTCATCGGTGAATACTCCCGCTCGACGCCCCGGGTCAAAGCGAGCTGTCTCGGGAGTGTCACCAGAGGGCAGCGGTCGGTGGATCCACCCGGATACCTAGTCGATTCTCTCGTACGTCATCATTTCAGTCGGATGACCTGTGGCGTTCCCCAACGCACTCCCAGCGAGGCATCCACCAACCTTCCTATAGAGCACCGTGTTCGTTGTGGCAATTGTCATCCCCAGTTCTCCTTGAAAGAAGGTATTCTGCTGGCCTCCAGTCTACAATCGAAGGCGGCAAAGTTAGATTACACGCCGAACGCGAATACTAGTCCAATGATCGCTTCGCGGAAAGTAGGGGCATTGGCTATGTGGCGACCGGCCGAGCGTGTCAAAATGGAACAAGCGAGCGCCTGTCGGAATCTTTCCACTCGGCCTCCCAAGCGCTGAACGCTGGATTCTCGAGAATGGATGGCCCAGACGTGCAATCAGGGGGGCAATACGATCCACCTCTCCGCGGGTGGTTCTGCCGCGTCCCGGTATAATAATCCAAGGAGCAGATCTCAACCGATTCTGAGAGGAGGGCGCATGAAGCTAGCTGCGGTAGTCTCAACGCCGGACGTTCGGAATGCTCCCCTCGCTCTTCTGAGTGGGTCGTTTGAAGAGAAGGCTGCAAAAGCACATAGTTGGGGCTATTCGGGAGTTGAATTGATGGTCAGGGACCCCTCTTCCCTCGACCTCGGTCACCTTCGGTCTGTTCTGGACAAGAACTGCCTCGATGTGGTTCAAATCGTTACGGGTGAGCTATTTGGCGCAGATCGTCTCTGTCTGGTCACTCCCTCAACGGACATACTGCAAAAGGCTCAGGTGCGAATTCGCCAAATCATCCAATTTGCTGCGGCCTTTCAAGCATACGTCAATATTGGTAGATTCCGCGGTCGCCTGGACTCGATGGAATCCCCTTCGATCGGGTACAGCTTGGCGATTGAGCGTATCGGACAAGTAGCGGATTGGGCGGCAGATTCTGGGGTCAAGATCACAATTGAACCCATCAACCGGTATGAAACTGACTTCATCAGAAATACACAGGAGGGATTGCAGTTCCTGAAGTCGTTAGGTCGAAGCAATGTAGGCCTAATGCTTGACCTGTTCCACATGAACATCGAGGATGATTCGATAGAGAATCGCCTCAGGGAAGCGTTCGCAGCTGACGTTCTATGGCATGTTCACATCGCAGACAGCAACCGGAGGTACCCAGGACAGGGTCACATACAATTTGCTAGGGTGGTCCAGACCTTACGAGAGGCTGGATATGAAGGATATCTTTCCGCAGAGATGCTCCCAATTCCGGATGGGGATACAGCCGCCTATGAGACATCCCATTACATGATGCCCCTCCTTTAACCGTCGTTATTCACTCAGGTGGGAAGCGGCCACATCATGCTTCCTCCTCGGGGCCGTGATCGTGACCTGCTCCCCCCAAAACTGAACCGGGTAGTATGAGAGTCTGATTACCCAGGAGGATAGGAGGTCTCTCGATGAAACAGAAACAACATACTACCGGGCAGGTCATTCACAAGCTCCGGGAAGCAGACGCTGTGTTGGGCTCGGGCGCCACGGTTGCTGACGTGTGCCTGCGGCCCCAGGGTGTAGGCAGATTGGGCTCAGCGAAGGGACGTACCATCGCCAGCGTGCCCTCTACGGTGGGCTAGAGCCCAATGCCGTTCGACGAACGGCGTAGCCTCGAAAAAGAGAATGCGCGGCTGAAGAAGATCGTAGCCGACCAGGCTGTCGAAATGAGCATCCTGAAGGAAGTGCCCCGGGGAAGATTCTGAGCCCAGCGCGGAGGGAAACGGCGGTGGCGCTCGTGCAGAAGGCGTTGGAGGTCTCCGAACGTTGGGCATGCCGAGCACTCGGACTAGCGAGGGCGAGCCAAAGGTCCGAGGCGGAGAGACCGGACCAGGACCGTCCCCCCGGACTGTCGCCCTCCGGGGCAGGCTCCTCGACCGGATTGTGGTGTTGGCACGAGAACCCACGCTACGGATACCGGAGAATTTGGGCTTTGCTGAGACGGGAAGCCTGGAGGATCAACCGGAAGCGGGTTCACCGTCTGGTGGAGGGCTGGAGCCCTGAAAGCGCCTGTTCGGCAACACAGACACCAGCGATTGCGGTCCAGCGAGAACGCGAGCACGCGCAAGCCAGCGGAGCACCCGAGCCATGTATGGGACTGTAACTGTCTGATAGACCAGACCCAGGATGATCGGCAGCTCAAGATGGTGCGGGTGGTTGGCGAGTTCACGAGGGAATGTTTTTCGATCGACGTCGAGCGAAGCCTTACAGCCGAGGATGTGGTGGCCAGCCGGCGGCTGTCTGGGAGACAGCAAAGGCCGGATCTCATGCGGTCGGATAACGGGCCGGAGTTCATCGCGTTGGCGGTGAAGGAATGGCTGAAGGACACTAGGATTAAGATGCTGTACATCGAACCTGGGAGCCTGTGGGAAAACGCCTACAGCGAGACATTCAACAGTCGGTTTCAAGACAAGCTGCTGAACCGGGAGATCTTCAGCAACCTCGCGGAACCCAAGGTGTTGGAGGAGGAACACCGGTAAAGTACCCTGGGCTGCCGGTTCAGGGCAGGCAACAACGAACGGCCGCATAGCTCCCTCTGCTACCTGACCCCAGCTGAGTTCGCGAGGGTACACGCGACCGAGCCCATCCCGCCAACCTAGTCGGAGGACTCACTGTCGATGTCCCTTGGTCGAGGAGGCACAACCTCGCAGCCACACCTGAACTCCCATGACTCCTGGAACAAGAATCGAGGGCACACCAGTAAAGGTACACGAGAAGCCAATGCAGCATCAGATCGGGGAGGAATATCGATGACCGAGAACGTAATCTGGATTGGAAATGACCACGGTGGGTACGATCTCAAGCTTCGGATTGTTGGCCATCTTAGAGACGAGGGCCTCGAAGTGAATGACGTTGGCTCAAATTCAACAGAGATCTGCCGCTACCCGTTATTTGCATCAAGGGTTGCAGGAGCCATCTCGCGAGGTGAAGCTCAGCGAGGGATCCTTATCTGTTCCACCGGGGTAGGCATGAGTATCATCGCCAACAAATACAAGGGGGTCCGCGCGTCCGTTTGTACGAGCACCTATATGGGAAAAATGACGCGCGCACATAACAATTCGAACGTCTTGTGCCTGGGCGGCATGATCACGGGAGTACTAGAGGCCATCGACATCGTTGATGCTTGGCTCACCACGGCGTACGAGGGAGGGCGACACGACATCTCGCTTGGCCTAATCAAAGAGGCTGAGGAGACCCTCTGCAGCTCGGAGGCGTGGGAGCCCAAAGGGCCAACTAATTAGCGAACCAGCGCTCGCAGATAAGCGCAGCCGAGGGAGGGGGCACCAGGCCCATGCGCCTCGGGGGGGCCTGGAATTCCATTATTTTCGGCCTGCAGAAATGAGAAAACGGATCAGCCTCACAGGCAGCCATTCAACAATTGTGAGGCCATCCATCAATAGAAAAGCTAGCTGAGTTTCGATCGTCTCGTGGGTTTCGAGCCTGGCATTGTTCCAATAGAGCGCTGGCATTGTGCGCCCACAGAGCGTCCGATGGGCCAACACCCAGTGTTGCACAAGGTCGATGATTGTGGCCACGAGAGCCTCCTCAGGGCATCTGGATGCTGGCGAGGATAGTTGTCAACTAACCACTTCCTTTTCACTCCGGCTGGGACCTGTCATCGATAAACGAATCCCTATTGCGGAGGGGACTCCCAGCCCGCATCGCTCGGGGAGAGAGAGGAGTCCTGCCCCAGGTTCCAAAGTCCTTCAAGCCAACCGATCCTAGTTTCCTCACGTGCGGGGGAGTTTGGCACTACCAATCTTGTGGTGGACAGTAAGGCAGGCTTGTGAAGATCACAGGTGAGAAACTGGTTGATGGAATCCCACAAGCTATTGCTTCAGGAGTTTCGTCGGGGGCCGTACAGGCGGTTCAAGATGCACTCGCGTCTGGGATTGAACCGCTTGTCATCCTCAATGATGGGATCATGAGCCACGCCGAGGCCTTCAGCAGAGACCTTGAGTGCGGTGAGCTCTTTCTCCCCGGACTGATGCAGACGACTCGGGCACTAAGGTCAACCATAGCGGTCCTGACTCCCGTGATGCTTCTCTATGACGCTGGAGAGGTTACGGTCCCAGATGGCGGGGACCGGGTCTTTATGGCCACAATTCTGACTGACATCCATGACATTGGAAAGAACACGGTTTCCTCGATGCTGTCAGCTGTCCTTCCGGAAGATCTGCGCCTTCTTCATCACCGAATTCGCCTCACGGCGAGTCGTTTACTTTGGGATCATCCCATCCGACCGGTGTCATGGTGGCATGGCTGCTTCGGGAAGCCCCGCCCTATGGCGAGACGCCACGTTTTCTGGTTCGCGATCGGGATAAGCAAGTACGGCGACGATTTCCCACCAGTCGCCAAAGCAAGCTCCCTTGAAGTCCTGAACAAGCCCTTTCGCTCTCCGAAGGCCAATGGGGGCTGCGAATGGTTCCTGGGAAGGGTGCGGACATAATGCGTCGATCCACTGCTAATCGTCAGAGAAAGGCATTTTGCACCACGTAGTCCAGGAGAATGTCGACTACCTCAACCGTGGCCGGCCACACCAGGGCATTGGGCAGAGAATTCCAGGGAGGATCGAATCCAAGCGAGTCGTGCCATGCCAAGGGCGATTTGCCGCGCTTCCGGTCCTCAATGGATTGCACCATGACTACCGGCGCGCGGCTTGAACTGGGAATCTCTCAACAACCTCGGACGGAGTATTCGGCTACCAAAGCTGTGCCGTTTCTGCTTCATCGAGAGTTTTCCTGCCCTCCAGAGCGGTCAGACTCTCATGATATCCGGCTCAGTTTAGTGGGGGCAGGTCGACCATTGCCCAGGGGAGTTCATCGCATGTCACGGTCAGAGAACAGCATGAACACGAGGTATATTGAACCATCCCAGTTGGACTTTCAGCGCTGGAACCGCGACATCCCTGAAGTGCCGGAAATTCGGCCAGAAGCAGCGCGCTTGAAGGATGCCCGCAACCACGCGCGGAACCAGTCGATTGGCGGCTCCAACATTCGTCGAAGCTCCAGACACCATATGCAACCATTGAAGTGTAGCAGCAGACTACAAGGGTTCTGGGCCCAGGGCGATGGCTGTCACAAGGCGATGAAGGCCGAGATTATGGCTGCATCGGTCTGTATATTCCACCATCCACACCGCACAATGCCAGGTCTGAGATGCCTGTGACTGATGGGTCTGCGGCGGGGCAAGGCTGATTAGGAAAGTTGATGCGTCTTCCTCATACGAAAGTCCATTGACAGCGCGTAATCGACGATATATCATGGAGATTAAGGTCATCATATAAGCAGACAATCTGCTCATTGGTCGGATGGCAGGCGTTATCTGTCCATGAGCTATCCATAAACAGGCCACTGCGCAACCAGCAAGTATGTGGCGGCTGGCGCTCGCCTGAAGACACACACTACGCCTCGACTTTCTCGCGCGTGCATGTTGATTGGTGCTCCTGGCACGCTCACTCCGAAATGGCAGGAGGGAAGGCAGATCCATGATGACTCTGCGCCTCAAAGGAGGTCGTATTTGTTGACGTGCCTTCGTGAGAAGCGTCCAAGAACAGACACTGGACGTAACACGCCAATAAGATCACGGGCTGGGCCAGCTGCGCGGGTCGCTCTGGTGGAGGGAGTTGGTCAAGCAGGGAATTGGCGTCGGTCTTGGCGCTTGGTGGAGTGTATAGCGCGTGGCTGCTGAAATCATTCTGCCGGACCTTTTGGGTGTTCAGGATCTGTCAGGAGGAGGAATGGAATCGTCGGAGAAGAACGCTGCCCAGTAAGGGTCTCTCTGTTTGGATTCATCGAGCCTGCGCGAAGAGCCTCCAGGGATCAAGAGCCTGGACTAGTGGAAGAGGCCCATGGAGTGGCGCTGGCATTGAGAGCCAGACTAATCCCTGTCCGGGGTTCCCGGAAGGAGGGCACCGTCTGGAGCGGCCAAAACCGCCAGGCACAGTGATATTTTGAAGGAAAGATGGCGTGGGCCACTTGGCGCCCCTTCTACGGGGCAAGAAGAATAAGAGAGGAGGCAAAAATGTACTCCATCGCAATCCGCGGTGCAGGCACATTGGTGCGCTGAGCACTTTGGCGGTCGCGAGCTGCGGAGTCCCAGCGCCAGTGCTCCCAACGTCTCCTCCCGGGACACAAGCTCCAGGGAAGCCAAGATCACCTGCAGAGAACGGACTTGCTTGATACAAGGACGGGCCTGATCATTGTATACACGGGGTTCAACATACCGTTTGTTGTCTGGATCCTAATGGGTTCTTCGCGGTTTTCCTAGTCGACATTGAGGAATCGGGTTTGATAAATGGGTGCACGTGCCTTGGGACCTTCCCACGACTTACTCTGCCTCTCTCAACGCCCGGACTGGCTGCGACCGCATGCATTTTGCCGCTGTGGATCTGGAACGATTTCATTATCTCGTTCGTTTTCACGCCCCTTTCCGACGTGACGCTAATAGTGCGGGTATCGCGATTTCGGAAGAACAGCGGCCCCGATGGGGCCAGATTGCGGTTACGTCGGTGATTGCGATCACCCCAGCATTCTTGTTTGTGTTGCTGCTTCAACATTACACTGTCCGAGGTCTGGTCGGAGGCTCACTCAAGGGCTGAGCGGAGGAAGAATGGAACTAGATCGGAAAATGGAAGCTGTCTTCCTGAGTCTCGGTGACATCGTAAGGCCATCCCACACAGCGCTGCTAGTTATCGATATGCAGAGAGAATACTGTTTCGAGGCTCCAAAGAGACTTGGCCGACACTCGGCGTTGCATCGAGCAGTAATCCCGGTCATTGCTGGTCTTGTGGAGGCCGGCCGCCGAGTCGGGGTGTTGCCCATATATGTTCAAGGTACGCTGGCGGCCGATGGGCACACGCATTCCGGTGTGGCGATAGCCAACCAGATACACGTATGGGGTAGTTACGGGGTATCAGTCGATTATTCGGCTGGGAGTGAGTTTGTGGAAGGAATTGGCTACCTTCCCACTGACATCGTCGTTAAGAAGCATCGGAACTCTGCCTTTTATGGGACTGACCTTGACCTCATCCTGAGATCTAATGGAATCCACACGGTAGTGATTGCAGGACAATCCACTTTCGCTTGTGTTGACACGACAGCGCGGGACGCTCTCTGCCACGACTACTACGTTGTCGTCGTCGAGGACGCCGTTGCGACTGTGGAGGAAGAGGTGGAGTACCACAAAGCTTCTTTGAGGGTCCTCCGGCACTTCCTCCCGGTACAAGGTGTTGCCACGGCTGGGGAGATCCTTGCTGTGTGGCGGCACGAAGAAAGCGTCGCTGCTTCCGCAGCCGCAAAATGAGTTGGACGGTCGGTTCATGATTATCGGCGCGCCCTCTGGCGAAAGCTGCGAACGCGCGGTCCCGGCTTGGCATCGTCGGTAACGAGTCGGCCGGGTACCTGCTGTGTCATTGCTGTGCGTTGACCCCCCGGGGACATTCACCGAGCGGAGCAGTTGGAATCCTCGGGTGTATCGTTGCACAACCTGCGCGACTAAGGACGGGCTCGGGAGAAAAGACTCCGCTCCGCCGAGTAGTGAATAGGTCAGCCATGAGAGGGGAAGAACATAGGCCGGTGCTCATGCGCCCGCAGAAGAGCCCGGTCTTCAGCATCGGCCCACGCTATCGCGTGGGCGGGAACGGAGTATGACCCATTGGACACAGTGATTCGTGGAAAATACGTCCTCAGCAACCCGGGCGAGGACTTGACAGTGCAGGCTGACACGGGTGTTTTGGTAAGAGAAGACCGGATTATTGACGTTGCGCCCTTCAGTCAGCTCGTCGGTAGACTGGAGCCTGGCTCGTACGACGTGAAGGATTCAGACCTTGTTATGCCAGGCTTGATTAATGCGCATCACCACGCCCGGGTGCCGACACCCGTGCTTATGGGGTGTCCGGACGACTTCCTTGAGCCGTGGCTACTGGCCCTGAAGGGGCTGCCACCCGCCAACGGAAGGCTTGTGACCCAGGCGAGTAGCATCCGGCAGCTACGCAGCGGTGTCACAACCGTTGTTCACAGCGATGGCCCCAGTGCGCCAAGCCTATACGAGTCTTTGGTGCACGATCGCATCGAAGGGTATGCTGCGACAGGTCAGCGCGTGGCATTCGCGGTTGGGTATACGGATCAGAATAACTGGGTTTATGCCCCTGATGAAACTTTCATCGTCAGCCTTCCACCCGAGCTCCAGGCAGAGGTGCGTCAGTCTCCTATTTCAGGGACGGGCTTCACCCCTGCCGTGTACGAGGACATGTTCCGACGGATAGAGCGGTGGGCGCGGTCTCGTCTTGGCGATCTAACTCATGTTCTGGTAGGTCCTCTCTCTCCGCTGTGGTGCAGTCGAGAATCGCTTGAGATGATGTCGCACCTTTGCCGTACGTGCGGGACAGGTCTCCATTCACATCTCCTCGAGTCAGTGTACCAGCGTCAGCACGCCGTTTCCACCATCGGCACGAGGGTCGTGCCATATCTTAGAGGACTCGATTTGTTGAGCGCTCGAACATCCTTCGCTCATGCCGTATGGGTAACAGATTCGGACATCATTGAGCTGGCAGAGACTGGCACAACTGTCGTCCATTGCCCTAGCTCCAACCTTCGCCTTCGATGTGGGATCGCACCCGTAATCCCGATGATACGCGCTGGGCTTCCCGTGGCGCTTGGGTTGGACGCAAATGCGCTGGATGACGATGACGATTTATTTCGTGAGGCGCGGCTTGCGAGCTGTATCCATTTTCATCCTGCCCTGGCGTCGGGGCACTTGAGTCTGGCTAATACTTTCAGGATGATCTTCCATGGTGGAGCAAGGGCCGCGTTGTGGGAGGAGAAGATCGGAGCGCTCCGGCCGGGCTGGCAGGCAGACATCATAGGACTCTCGACGGAACGCGCGAGAACCTTTTCCCGATCAGATAGCGCGGGCCTGTTTCCCGGTGTACTTCAGCGCCTCCGGGCAGACGACGTAAGGTGGGTCATGGTCGCAGGGCGGGAAGTTGTAAGAGACGGACACTTCTTGAAGTGTGACGAGACGGTGTTACTGGAGGAATTGGCTAGCGAGGTAGCCAAGGGTCTATCCCAGGCCAGCAGAAATGCGAGGTTTGTAGAGCGTGTAAGACCCTACCTGTTCGACTTCTACTTAGGCGAAGAAGCAGAGTTGGGCCAACCTTTTTACAGGTTCAATGGAAGTGCATGAGGTCGTGGCATGACTCGATGAAATAGGTGGGTTCGAGGTCATCTAATGATTAACACACCATACATAGATGATCCAGATCGGCAGGCGGGACTGCTTCCGGCAGCTGGCGATGATGGCTTGGCGGCGTCGAAGGCGACAAAGGGCTCTGGGGGTTCGATGGAATAGATCCCGCAATTCCTGCGCGCATACGTTGGGAAGCTCATGCGTCTTCAACTGCCACCAGACATATTCCATAGGGTTCAACCCCGGGGCATAGGCGGGCAGGAATCCTTGTTTTACCCGTTTGTATTCTCCTAAGAAGAACCGGATTTTCTTGCTCCGGCGCCGCGAGCGATCTCAGATCAAGACGAACTTTCCTTGAAGATGCCAGAACAAGTCTCTCAGGAATTCCACCACCTGCTCGGATTGGAAGCTGCCCGGGAAAATGCGAAAATACACCGTGCGCAGGGTGATGCCTCCCACGATCGAAAGGCTCTTCCAATTGAAGGGGTATTGGAACAGCGGGTGCGGGTTCCGGAGCAAGACCGGCGTTTGCCCTCGGGGAGCCCAGCTGCGAACAGAAAAAGGGGCGAAGCAATATCCCGGATTCATCCGCAAACGCGATCGTGGCCCTCTTTCTCCGGGCGTTCTTCTATCCTTCCCCAGCCCCGCCGCTTCCATGGGCGGATGGCTTCCTCATCCCGCCTCCGGGCTCTCGCCCTGGACCGCTGGCAGGTCCATCCCATCGACCGCATCACCCACCGCATGTGATGGGGCTGGTACTTTACGCCAAACAGCTTCCAGATCAACTTCAGCACCCGCCGACCAGTCCACAATTCGGTTCCGTACCTCTGCGCTTTCGGCCCTTTGAGAAGTTCGGCCTCCAGCTGCATCAGCTCTTGAGGTCCGAGAGAGGGTTTACGCCATGCCCAACCCGGAAACCGCACACCGTTCAGCCCATCCTTCTTCCGGTTCGTCTTCCACCGGAAGACCGCCTGTTTGGTGACCGCCAGCTTGCGAGCCACCTCGACCGGCGCCATCCCCTTCCGCAGCAGGCGCACGGCGCGGATCCGCACTCGTTCCATTTCCCGAAAGTCCCGTGATGCCCCTTGGTTTTCCGCATGCATCCAGACTACCAGCAAGCCCAGAGAAGTCATATATTATGTGACGCCACTGCAAGAAGTAACCTGACGTATCGCAGAGTGTGAAAATCTAATTGAATTGGCCCATGTTCAAAAAGAACACCAAACACCAACAACCCGCACTAATCAGCGCCGCCAGCGAACTGCCCGAAAAGCAGCGCAAATCTCTGGAGAATTCATCGGCAGGCACGTTCTACCAGGAAATCTTCTGACGCATCGACGAACAGGCCTTTGCCGCCCTGTGTTCAAAAAAGCGTCATGCCCGAATGTACTCGTGAATGAGCCGGTCGGGCTGGAAGCCCTGAAAGCGGGCTTGGGTTGGAGCGACGAAGAGTTGTACGAGAACTATTCCTTTGACCTTCAAGGGCGCTACGGCCTTGGATACGACCGCCTGGGCGATGGCGATTTTGAAATCCGCACACTCTACTATTTTGGGGACGGCTGAGCAAATACAACCCAGAGCAAGGCATCAACCTGCTGGAAAAAGCCTTCGAGGAAATCACCGATGCGCGAATCGTGGATTTGGAAGTGCGAACCGACATGCCCGGATGGATTCGACCCAAATCGCCAGCAACGTCGTTTCGGCCAGCCGTCTGCAACTGCTAGTGGAGGCCGTTCAGCGGGTCGAACGCATCCTGAGGGAAGCAGACCGGGCCAGCCTGAGTGAAACCCTTGCGCCCTACACGCGCGACAGCTCCGGGGATTACACCTACCGTGTCATAGGCCAGGAAGCGGTGCAGGAACACCTGCAAAAAACCGGGCAAACCACCCATGCGCTATTGCAGGATTTAAAAAGCGCCTAGGCCGCCGAAGCCGCTTACCAGGTCATGGAGCGCATCTTCACTCAAAACTTTCACCTGGTGGAAAGCAGCCCGCGCCCCTAAGAAAATACCGAGATCACTTCTGCCTGTCTGCAATCGGCGGATGACCTCGAAGCCACTTACCGCACCAAAGGCACGGGGCACTACAAAGGCCACGTTGTCAACCTCACCGAAACCTGCGACTCCGAAAACGAACTCCATCTGATTACCAAAGTACAGGTGACTCTAAATAACGTGGATGACAGTCAACTGCTGGCCGAAGCCCTGCACAAGTTGAAAGGGCGCACCACTGTTGAAACCATGATTACTGGCGGCGGCTATGGCGGCGAAGCCACTTATGCCGCGTTGCACGAGCAGAGCGTGAACCTGATCGAAACCGCCATTCGCGCACTGCAACCCAATCAGGACAAATTCCACTCGGCTGACTTCGACCTGGGAACCGACAAACAGAGCAACCCGGCCACCTTGGCTTGCCTGCATGGACAAACGGTTTCGGTTGGGCCTGCTCGCGTCAACCCATGGGAGGCCCGCTTCGATCCGGTCATTTGCGCCGCCTGCCCCTTTCATCAACGAGAGCGTTGCCGCGCCAAACCCCAACAACGAGACCCGCGCTACTTGTTGGCTTTCACAACGCAGGAAGTTCTGTCAGCCAAACGACGTAGAGAATACCTGGCGCACAAAAGCGATGGACAAGGTTTGCGCTCGGCAGTGTAAGCCACCGGGCGCTCCGTGAAGCACCCCTACTCTGCAGGAATACTACCAGTACGTGGACAGTTCCGGGTGACCTGCATAACAATCGCATCTTCTGCCACAACCAATATGCGGCGCATCCAACGCTACTTGGCAGCCAAAATAAACGCAGGAGAAACCCCACAAAGCAGTTCAGCTCTCCCCAGTCTTTCTCCCATAGCAGCGCGGGGTTCTTCTTTTCCTTTCTCCGAGCTTCGCTCATGCTCTGGCTATAGCCGAGACTCTCGGTCGTCGGTTGTTAAAGAAAGGCTTCTTGCAGAGGACTCATCCAGGGATGAGAATCGCTACGGGGTGGTCCACATCCGTCTCACTCCAAGGACCTCCAGAGCGATTCAAGACCAGACCGAACTTCCGAGGTCCCTCCGGCGCCCCAAGCCCTCATCCTAAAATGAACCGAGTTCCCGTTTCTCCCGCGATGGCCCGCTCAATGTTTGCAGGATCAGTGATTATGGCTTCCTTGCCTCCATTCTCAAGGTACTGAATGATGGCTAGTACCTTCGGCTCCATACTTCCCCTAGCGAAGTGCCGGCTGGCAAGGAAGGTCTTTGCCTCATCCAATGTAACCCGGTTAAGCCATTGCTGGTCTGGCCGATTGTAATTGAGAGCTACCTTCTCGACCGCCGTCGTGATTAGGAACAGATCTGCCCCAATGGCCGAAGCCAGGATTGAGGCTCCGAAGTCCTTGTCAATCACGGCCTCAACGCCGACCAGATGCCCGTCGCTGTCTTCGACGACGGGAATGCCTCCACCACCAGTACAAATCACCACGCATCCTGTATCGATCAAGTCGTCGATGACAGCCTGCTCGATGATCCGGACAGGGCTCGGGGACGGAACAACTCGACGCCAACCGCGGCCAGCATCTTCCACCACCACCCACCCATCCTCATTCCGCCGCTTGGCCGCCTGCTCCTTGTCCATGAAAGATCCAATCGGCTTGCTCGGATTCTGGAAAGCGGAATCATTCCTATCAACCAGCGTCTGAGTCACGATCGTTGCGGCCAATTTTCCGATTCCCCGTTTCCGAAACTCGTTGTAGAGGGCCCGCTGGAACATGTAGCCAATCGCACCCTGCGAATCCGCTCCACAGTAGTCGAGTGGAACCGGATGAAGTTCTCCCAAGGCCAGTTCCGACCTCCTCAAGATGAAACCTACTTGCGGACCATTGCCGTGAGTTATTACCACCTCCCAGCCAGTCTCTATCATCGAGGCGATATGCGCCATTGATTCCATCGCGGCAGCATATTGGTCAGGCACGGTCTGATGTGCCTTATCCTTGATGAGTGAGTTGCCGCCCACGGCCACAACCGCGACTTTCCTGTCTTTGATCACCCCAACGTCCCTCCTCCGCGGCCTGCCTTGCACGGTCCTCGGCATGCTTGGCTCACTCGTTCCTGAATATCATCGCCGGAATCCCGCATGCACCCCTAAACGAGTCGTGTGGAAGGCAGCATGGCGCTTACTCTCCTCCGAAGAGTTCGCGCCACTCCCGACCAACCTTCTCCATCATCGAGTTCTTCCAAGTGCGGCGCATCCGGTGGAGATGGAACATGCCCAATTGCCATTCCGTCATCCATTCCGCTGCAAAATCGCCACGGCGTGTCTCATCAAAAACCCGCTCTATCTCCTGGCGGTCGATGACGCGCGGGCCTGTCAGGCGAACAGCGAACTCACACGTCCGGCTGCTCCGGGTTGAGATGTACTCCTCGATCCCAATTTCATCCATGACGTCGATTACCGAGCGGAGAGAACGGATGGACTTGGCATATGCGAAATAGGACGGGTACCCATGTTCAACCATTACATCGAAAACCGCGCGCATCAGTGCAATAGTGCCACCATACAGCACCTGTTCCTCGAAGTTATCCCCTTCTGTCTCCGAGTCGAACTCGACTTCGACTACCCCTGCCCGAGTGCTCCCGACCCCCTTGGCGAGAGCCAGGGCGATCTGCAAAGCATCTCCAGTGACGTCCTGGTCAACCGCCACAGCACCATAGACGCCAGACCCTTCCAGGAACTTTTCCCGCACCAAGTGCCCAGGCGCATTGGGCACGAAGAGCACGACATTCACGTTTGCTGGCGGCTGGATCGCCCCGTAGAGGACATTGAAGCCATGAGCAAAGCTTAGCGTACTGCGCGCTACCAGGTTGCGGTGGACTTCATCTCGGTAGATAGATGGCTGTGCCGGGTCAGCCAGTAATACATGGACCAAGTCCGCACGTTTCGTGGCTTCGCCAAAACCCACAACTTCAAACCCGTCCGCCTTTGCGGCATCCCAGTCCGGGAATGACCGCCTATCTCCAGCCCCAATGATCACTCGAAGCCCACTATCGCGTAGGCAGAGTGCCTGCGGCCTGCCCTGAATACCGTACCCGAGGACGGCGATCACCTTGTCTTTCAGAATGTCCAGACTCACATCATTATCTCGATAGACTTGATTGAGCATTTGACCCCTCCTTCTAGAGACCTTAAGGGCATTCCTGTCGAGCCTTCAAGGACTGAGAGTTGTCGCGATCGACGTCCTTGTTGTTGAGCTAATCAGCCTTCTCCCGGTCGGCAGAACTAGAGAATCATGGGAATGGCGGCGCCGAGCAGACGAACTCGTCTTTCCACGACTTATGTAAGTCCTGACTGGGGCGCTAGGTCCCTTGGCCAGCCAACATGCGGAGTTAGTCCTCAATGGTATTCCCTGGACCGTGTCAACACGAGTGAGGCAAATCGGGGCTCCGAGTCAAGACGCATTACCTCGGCTTTGATGGTCACCCTGCGTTATCCTGGCGTCATCCGGCCGTCCGCATCTGCGGGTGCTGTCGGCGTCGCGCCTCTATCACTTTGCGTTTGATCTTCTCTCGTCGCGACCTAACCTTGGCGGCTCGCCCGAAATAGGTGTCCGCAAGCGCGACCTTGCCTGGCGATCCATGGTATCGCTGGTGGTTGTAGCCTGCCAAGAACGTAGTCCGGTGTAGTTGACGAAGCTGCCGATCTTCTCCTCCAGGTCTCGCGGGTATGGAAATGTCTGCAACTGAACCAGGTTCTTCATCGAGCGATGGCAGCGCTCGATCTTGCCTTGCGTCATCGGGTGGTGGGACGCCCCGCGGGTGTGCTCGATCTGCGGGTTTTCCAGGAACCGGCGGAGTTCCTAGGCGCATAGCACGGCCCGTTCTCCGAGACCAGCCTGGGACGATGCCGGTCCCGCCTCGCAGCCCCTTTACCACAATCCGGTTCTTCATCTCTGCGAAGTGTTTCTTCCAACCGACCCAGCGGGTCGTCCAGAAAGTCGCTCCCCATCCCCTTTCTTCTCGGCCACTTCGCCCTCTCTTTCGCTCTACCAGCGCCGAGAAGTATGTGCAAGCAAATCGCTCCTTCTGTCCCATATAGTCGGGCGACACCAATTGGCCTGACAAGCCGACAAGGCACTCACAAGACGGAGCAAGCTGTCAGGTAGTCAGACATTCTTGGCTCCAAGCCTAACAGGAAGTGGCAACACCATCCCTAAGCATCATTGCATCTTGAAGTGACGAATCTCACAGGGCGGTTGCGTCAAGCTGCAGCTTTGTGGCGCACGAACAAAAGGGCAGAGCTGCGATCAAGCGTAACTCTGTTCTTCGTGGGCGGGGAGGCCTATTCACAGCTCAGAAGGTAGATCCTCCACTGGGCCCACGACCCTTCGAGAGATCCTTCCTACATCGTTCCCCCGTTCAATGGCTCGTTGTCGAAAAGAGAAGTCCGAAAGGATCTATCCGTGAGCGATCCTTCGTTCTTTCGCCCGACGAAGACACTCTCCCGGAACTCATTTAACGACCCAAGGAAGATGGGTCCCATGGCGAAAGCATCCCAGGTGTATAGCTATCCAAGGGGAGGCTCGACGCTCCGCTCCGAGAGGTGAAGGTTGAGATCGTTGTAAACTCTAACAACGTGTTCTCTCATCAGATTCTCTGCGTCGATCAGGTTGCCAGCCTCGATAGCACGCAATATCCCATCATGCTCGCGAACGGACTCTTTGATTCTCCACCCGACCCACAGGACCGCCCGATTCGCCCGACTGAAAGCCGGGACGATATGCGAAACGATTTCATGTGCAATGTCGTTCCCGCTGGCAGCGCTGACAACAAGATGGAATTGGACATCCAGATCAGCCAACTGGTCGGCGTTCTTGGCGGCATTTTCATCTTCCGACAGCGTTGTCATCTCTGCAACGATTTGGCGCAGTTGCGCAAGAGTGTCGGTTGAAGCCATTTGCGCGGTCAACCTCGCCGTTAGGCCCTCGATGCTCTCCCGAACCTGCAGGATCTGTTGTACTGTTTCCTGACGTTGCGCCAACCACCGAAGGACTGAGCCGCGTGTAGCATTCAAGGTCGCCTCTGTAGCCACGTACGCGCCGGAGCCGCGCCTCACCGTTATTAGCCCCTCCGCCTCAAGCACTCGAAGCGTCTCGCGGACAGTCGACCGACCCACGCCCAGCAGCACACCGAGTTCCTGCTCAGTTGGCAGTCGGTTGTCCGGCCCAAATTCCCCACCGAGGATAGCCGACCTTAGTTGCTCCACTGCTTGTTCGAAGACCCGAATGTGTTTGACCTTCGTCAATACGGGTTTGTCCACGAGTTGCCAGCCTCCCTTATCCAATGCATCAATGATACCATCTGCTGACCGACATCCAGAGCGGGGCCATGAGGGGCCCACCCTGGCCCATGGCGGCAATTGTATCGCGTCAACACGAGTGAGGCAAACCGGGGCTCCGAGTGAAGACGCACCTCTTCAGCTTTGACGGTCACCCTGCGTTGCCCTGGTGCCATGCGGCCGTCCGCAGCACGCCCTCATACCAATCGATCCCGTCGCCGTCCTCCCGAATCAGCCAGTGCTCTTCCCCAGTCTCGTACAGGACCTTCTGTGCCCCCAGCATCATGGCCTCGGGCCGGACTTCACGCATCCAGATCACCTGGACCCCCACCCGCCTGGCCCTCTTGATCAAGGGGTTCAGCCGGGGCACGGTCACCTGGAGCCGGCTCATGTCCAGCCCCAGACCTGGGCCATCGCGCCGTCGCTGCCTCAGAGTCCTTCCGCGGATCGACCATCAAGAGTGCCGTATGTTTGGGGTCGACCTGTTCCCGCAGGCTCCTCAAAAGGCCTCTGATCATCCTCTGACCTCCGCAATCCTTGTTACGTAAGATCCCCTGGCCAGTCGATATCCCGGACAATCTGTCACCTGATGCTTGGGCGGGGTCAGCTGATTAGACAGGGATCGCCGATGCCGCGATTGGAAGGGCGCGCAGACCAACCGCCATTCTCATATTCCAGCCCACCCATGACCTTGGGGCCTACCGCAGGGGACCCCCCATGCCTCAATGGCCATCTCTGGATAATTGACTTCGCTGGGTTAAGCGGCTGACGTGCCCCCGATTCTTGTACCAGGAGTTATGAGAGTCCAGGTGTGACTACGAGGTTCTGCCTCCTCGACCATGAGACATCGACGGCCTGTTCTCTGGCCGCCTCAACAAAAATGATTCCGGCATCATGTGCCCTCGCGAACTCGGCGGGGGTCAGATAACCGAGGGAGCTGTGTGGCCGTTCGTTGTTGCCTGCCCTGAACCGGCAGCCCAGGGTACTTTACCGGTATTCCTCCACCAACACCTTGGCCTCCACGAGGTTGCTGAAGATCTCCCGGTTCAGCAGTTCGTCTTCAAACCGACTGTTGAACGTCTCGCTGTAGGCGTTTTCCCACGGGCTCCCAGGTTCGATGTACAGCGTCTTCACCCCAGTGTCCTTCAGCCATTCCTTCACCGCCATCGCGATGAACTCCGGCCCGTTGTCCGACCGGATGAAATCCGGCGCTCCCCGGGTCTCAAACAGCTGCTGCAGCCTGGCCACCACATCCTGGGCTGTGAGCCTTCGCTCGACGTCGATCGAGAGACATTCCCTCGTGAACTCGTCAACCACCGGCAGCATCTTGAGCTGCCGACCATCCTGGGTCTGGTCCATCACAAAGTCATAGCTCCATACATGGTTCGGGTGCACCGCTGGCTTGCGCGTGCTCGCGTTCTTGCTGGACCCCAATCGCTGGCGTTTGTGCTGCCGAACAGGCACTTTCAGGCCTTCTGCCCTCCACAGACGGTGGACCCGCTTTCGGTTGACCCTCCAGCCCTCCCGTCTCAACAAAGCCCAAATCCTGCGGTATCCGTAGCGCGGGTTCTCGCGCGCCAACACCACAATCCGGTCGACCAGGGGACGGTCCTGGTCCGGTCTCTCCGCCTCGTACCTTTGGCTCGACCTCGCTTGTCCGATGGCTCGGCACGCCCGACGTTCGGAGATCTCCAACACCTGTCGCACGAGCGCCACCGCCGCTCGCCTCCGCGCCGGGCTCAGAATTTTCCCCGGGCCACTTCCTTCAGGATGCTGATGTCGACCGCCTGGTCGGCCACGATCTTCTTCAGCCGCGCATTCTC
>Ga0187878_1001147_pt1 | contig 26925 bp, 23 predicted proteins | sample June2016WEW_17_1_FD_132979 | JGI IMG/M metagenome (GOLD analysis project Ga0187878, IMG submission 132979) | Peatland microbial communities from SPRUCE experiment site at the Marcell Experimental Forest, Minnesota, USA - June2016WEW_17_150 | ecosystem: Environmental > Terrestrial > Soil >...
CCGTAGTTTTGGGATTGGTTCCTGGTAGAACCCAATCCAATCTATCAGAGGCTCGGCCTGCTCACGTCCCGGCGCAGGCCCCGCAACGGGCAGGCAGTCGCGGCGCTAATTTGGACAAGAGTGCGCCGCAGTGCCAGATCGTGTACGACAAGTTCCACGTCATCCAGCACGCCAACGAGGCCGTGGACGAAGTGCGGCGGGCGGAGTTTTTTCGCAAGGGGACGAAGATGCGGGGGCTGGTCAAGGGGAAGAAATGGTTGTTGCCGAGCCGGTGGAAGAATCTCACCACGAAACAGCGCGGCGACATGAACCGGCTGTTCCAATTGAACCGGCGGCTGTTCAAAGCGTACCTGCTCAAAGAGAGTTTGGAAAGGCTGTGGGACTACCACTACGAGGGGGCGATGCTCAACTAGTTGCAGAAGTGGATCGATCAACTGCGGTGGCAGCGGTTACCCTCGTTTCAGAAGCTCGGCCAGATGCTGCTGAAGCACCTGGAGGGGATTCTCAACTACTGCCGAACGAAGGTGCGCTTCGGCGTCGTGGAGGCGATCAACGGCAACATCCGCATGCTGATCAACCGTGGCCGCGGCTACAAGGACCTGCGCTATCTGCTGCTGAAGGCCAAGCGCATGGCAGTCACCAACACCGAATACGTCGCTTTTCACAAGATCAGGAAAGCCGCGTAGAATGGCACTTCTTACGAATTCTCGCTCAGAGCCGGGCTGATTTTGTTTGTCACCCATTGGGTGTTGGCCTCCGGAGTGTCGTCATCGCGTTGAAACCCGCATAAATAAAGACGTCCGAGGACCTTAAAAAGTTATCAGTAAGTGCTCAAAACGGAAATCCGGGCTTGGAGGAAGCGAAGGGGTTGCTGGGTGCCGCAGGGGGATAGTGTGAGCGAGTTGGTTTTCGAGGTCACGCAGGAGGAGGAGGAGGGCTATTGCGCCGAATGCCTGACTGAGTCGATCTTCACGCAGGGCGACTCCTGGGACGAGTTGCGCGCGAATGTGAAAGAGGCTGTCGCGGCGTTTTACTTTGACCGGCCGGGACCCGAACGGGTGCGGCTGCACTTACTGAGGCTCGCGTAATTGAGTGACGCAATGCTCACGACGTGGCGCGCAGCAACGCCGGCACAAGCGCCGAGATGAGTCTCGGCGCGGCAGGCACGAGTGCCCACGCCACGCCGGAGCTTGTCACTGTATTTTGCGAGTCTCAGCAGTTCGGAGGGGTACTGGGTTGCGGAAGGATTGGAGGGAGCGGGCGTAGGCCATGAGGTCGGCGGCGGGGGCGGTGCCCATGGCGCGGAGGCGTTCGAGGAGGCGGATGACGAGGAAGATGAGGGACTCGGCGGGGAGAGAGAACTGGATGCGGCGGTTGGGTTGAAGCTCGAAGGCGCCGTGGCGGAGGGCGCAGCCGAAGTCGAGGGATTCATCGGGGGCGAGGCGGTCGAGAACCGAAGGGAGGGCGCGGCGGAGATCGGTCCAACCGGCGTTGGGGGCGAGGATGCCGGCGAGGATGCGATGGGGACGAATGGCGGGTTTGGCGGCGCCGGCGGCGAGGACCGGGACGGAGGTGCGACGCAGAGCGCGGACGGAGGCGGCTTTCATGCCGGCGTCGCGAATCCACCTGGCGGTGAGGATCTGCTTGACTTCGAAGACGGCGTAGACGCTCTCGGCGGGGATGTGCAGGCCGGAGGAGTGGGGGAACAGGAGCGGGGAGTAGAGACGGTCGTAGATGGCGACGTCGATCTGGCGGGAGCGGCGGCCGTCGGCGTCGACGACGAAGGCGGGGGAGGCGGCGTAGCGCTGGGGGAGATATTGAGAAAAGAGGTCGAGCCAGTGCTGCTCGGAGACCGAGCCGCAGGAGGTGGGCTGCTCGAGGAAGTCGCCGGCGGCAAGCTGAGAGAGCATTTGCGACTGCATGTATTGGAAGATGCCGGCGAGCTCGACGTGGCCGGAGGACTTGGGGCGGGACATAACTCGCTCAGCTACAGAATAAGGGGGACAGGCGCTCGGCGAGCGGTAGGGGAGAGGGAAGTGGCTGAGGGTGCGAGAGATGGAAGTTCGGGATCAGCGTGACGGATGGCTCCACAGGAGTTCGACGACGAGGCCGCCGCTGGGGGCGGTGTCGAGGTAGGCGAAGCGGCCGGAGCCGGGCTTGCCTTCCTGGCCCCAGCCGCCGGATTGGACCACCGGGTAGCCGAGCCGTTTCCAATCGGCGATGGCTTTGTCGATGTCGTCCACTGGGACGCCGATGTGGTGAACGCCCTGGCCGTGGGCCTTCAGATACTCTTCGTAGACTGACGGACCTTTGAAGGATTGGATCCACTCGAAGGAGGGCTGGACGTGGCGCTGCCAGCCGAGCTCCATGTCGAAGCGGCCGGGGTGGTCGCGGTAGATGGGCTTGGAGAGCGGGCCGTGCGAGTAGGACATCTCGGGGAAGCCGAGCTTGCTCCAGAAGGCCGAGACGGCATGGATGTCGCGTGCGACGAAGGCGAAGTGCGCGAGCCTGGGAGCGCCGGGGGAGGCGGGGACGTCATTGTCCGCCGCGACCTCCGGGGGCAGGTAGCTGAGGCCGAGGGAGTAAGCGCCCTGGGCTTCGGTGTCCATCTGGACGAGGGTTACGGTGCCGGAGCCGGCGTCGATCTCAGTGCGCTGCAACACCTCGATGCCGAGCGCGCGCAGGCGGTCGATCTCCCGGGTGAGCGCCTCGGGGGTGGGGGCACGGTGCGTGAGGCTGAATACGCCGTCGCTGTGGGCCGCGAGGAATTGGGCGTAGGCTCCGGAGTCGGTGAGCGGCTGGATCCAGGCCACCTGCACGTCGCCGATCCTGCCCAGCGCGAGAAGTGCTTGCCCGTCGAGGGCCTTCCCCCGGTACACGTCCCGGGTGGGAAGCTCGCCGATGCGCCGGATTTCCGAGAAGCCGAATTTCTGCCAGGCCGTAGTGACGCGGTCCAGGTCCTTGACGACCCAGAGGATACGGTCGACCGATTTATACATGTCCGGCAACTGGGCGAAGGCGGAGGGCAAGAGCGCCAGAACGAGCGTAGCCAGCAGAGTTTTGGTCATAGGTTGGTCCAGAATTCTGAGTATAGTAGACGGGAGGAGGCAGTATGGCGCCATTCCTGATGTTCGTGCTGGAGATGCAGTTCGAGGGTGTGCGGGCGAAGGCACTGCTCAACGATATTCAGGTGTGCGAGCGGGTGGGCGGGAAGAGCGGGATGTCCCAAATCAACCTGAACCTGTGGATCATGGAAGGGCGGAACAAGATCCAGGTATTCGCGGCGGCCGAGGGTGGGCGCGCAACGCAACGGCTGGCACTGAAGCTGCTGGCGGGACCGTACGGGGAGCTTCCCCCGGCACTGGCGGAAAAGCAGTGGGACGCAGCCGCGAAGCCGCTGGGAGCGAGCGGGTACACGCTGGTGTGGGAACACGAGTTCACGCCGGAGTGCGCGTTTGGGCGGTGGGCCTGGCAAGACGCGCCGGTGGCGAGCCTGGGGGCGGAGGAGCGGGCCGGGATCACCGCGCTGGTCCAGGAGGTGCAAACCGCGCTGGAGAAGGGCGACGTGAAGCGACTGGGCGAATTCTTCAAGTTGAAGAATGCGGAGACGGCGCGCGCGCTAGGTATGGAAGAGGCGGAGATGGCGGAGGGCATGAACGGGATGTTCGAGGAATTCGCGCACGCGCGCAAGCGGAAGGTGGAGCCGCTGGACGCCGGGGAGCTGGTGATGACGCCGCAGGCCGGCGGGCGGCTGATCCAGGTGACGGCGGCGCAGGGCGGGGCGCCGGTGAAGGCTTCGGGCGAAGACAGCGAACTGGAACTGGAGATGGCGGTGAGCCAGGTCGGGGGCCGGTGGACGATCGTGCGGTGAGGGCGAGGCGCGGAGGTTATTGTGAGTGCGGTCGAATGCTGCCAATGCGGAGGGGATGCCGAGAACGTGGCGTCGATCTCGGGAAGCATCATGGGCGACGAGTACACGGAGGTCTATGGCTTCTGTGGAAGCTGCCAGGTGTACACGGTGGTGATCTGGCGGGAGCCGCTGGACGCGGAGGCGACCTCTCACGTGACCGGCCCGGTGCCCAAGACGGAGGGCGATGAGAAGGTCAGCCTGATCCGGAAGTGCGACAGACCCTGGGACAAGCGCTGCCGGTGCAAGAGTCATCGGGCGTATTTCGGGGGGTGGCTGGATTGAGGGGCAACCGGGAGGTCAGTATTCGATGGTGGCGACTTCGCCGACGGTGGCGAGCTTGGCGTCGGCCTTGGGGAAGTACTCGATCGTCACGGTGCGCACGGTCTTCTGCGGGCCGCATGCCAAGGTCGCCTCGCCTATCACAATGATCTTGGCGAGGTCGCGGATGAGGAGGCGGGTGGGCTTCCCGTCGTCGTCCTCGATCACCAGGCGCATGAATTTGCCGATGCAGTCGATGCGGGTGAGCCGGCCGCGGGCTTTCCCGGCGGGCGCGGGGCCGTCGAACAGGCTCACGATTTTGCGGTCGGGGGGCGGGGCGGGCTGACCGCGGTTGGCGCGTTCCTCGGCGGCGCGGACCTCGGCCATGGCGGCGTCCTTGACGCGCTGGAGGTCGCGCTGGCGTTCGGCTTCCTGACGCCTGCGCTCGGCGGCCTCGAAATCCAGACGTTGCTGCTCGATGGCGCTGCGGGCGTCGCGGATGCGGGCGCGCTCGGCCTGGTCCACCGATGCTGCCTCGGCCGCGGCCCAAGCCTTGGCGGCCTCGGGATATCGATTGTGGGCCAGGTTGAACTCGGCCAGGGCACGCCAGCGGGCGGCGTTGCGGGGATCGAGCTGGGCGGCGGTTTTCAGCTCCTGGAGCTTCCTGCTGGAATCGGATTCGATCTGGGCCAGCAGAACGTGCGGCTCGGCCCAGGCGGGGTTGAGTGCGGCGGCCTTTTCGAGCGCCGGGCGGGCCTTGCCGGGGGTGAGGCGGGCGAACTCGAGCCAACATCGGGCGCTGGTGGAGCCGGCTTCGGTGGCGGCGGCAAACTGCGTGCGCGCGTCTTCGGTGCGCTGTTCGCGCAGCGCCAGGAAGCCCAAGCCTTCGCGAGCCACGGCCGGGGCGGCGGCCTGGAGCAGCGCCTGGTAGGCGGCAGGCGTGGGTCTGAGATCCGCCAGGGCGATTTGGGGAAGCGGCGGCGGGGCCGGTTGGGGGGTGAAATCGGAGCGCGGATCGAGCGGCCGGCCGCCAATGGTGACGGTCTGGAAGCTGCCAGCGGCGAGGTACGCGGCGGCCTGGGTGTCGATCTGGGCGGGCGTTTTGCCGAAAGCGTTGCGGAAGGCGGGTTCGGGGTCGGCGCCCTGCTGGAGGTTGTAGAGCAGCACGCGGAGCTTTCCGAAGTAGGCGGGGTCGACGCCGATCAGGTGCATCCTGGCCCAGTCCAGGGTGCGTTCGGCGGGAGGGGGCGGCTGGCCCAGGGTGATCCTGGTGCCGCTGACCTGGGCGGTGGAATAGAACTCCGCCATGCCGGACTCGATGGCGGGGGACATGCGGCGGGCGTTGGAGGCGATCAGGATGCGGACGCACTCGCGAAGCAGCTCGCGCGGGGTTGGGGAGTTGGCGACGAGCGCGCCGGTGTAAGTGTCGCGGGTCAGCGACAGGGGTGCGGGCTGGCCCGCCTTCAGCAGCACGAGGCGCACCGGCCAGAGGGTGGTGAGGTCGGGCTTGCCGAGCGCCGTGCCGACGATGTAGCGGACCTGCTCGAACTGGTTGAGCACCTCGCGGCCGGGGCGGTCGCCGGCGTTGGTGAGGACCTGGAAGGGGCCGGAGCGGATGTCGATCCAGCGGTCTTCGGCGCTGGCGGCGAGCGGAAGGAGCAGCAGGGGCAGCAACTTCAGCATTCCATTCACATGATAGCGCCCAGGTTCCGGTATATACTAAAGGACGGATGGTCGATTAGCATCGGCGATCATGGTGTATCCTGTCGCACCGTGGAGGGTTAGGGCTTCCTAAAGAATGAAGGTTTCCGTACAGATCAGCCGTGGGATTGAGTCGTTGTTTGGCACCCACGACGAAAACATCCGGCTGCTGGAATCCGGACTGAAGGTCAGCACGCAACTCCTGGACGACTGCCTCGAGGTGGAGGGGTCCGAGGCGGACGTCGCCCGCGCCGAAGGGATCCTGGAAGAGTATAACGCCCTGGTGAAGGAAGGGCACATCTTCGGGAATGGCGACCTGAACAGCTACCTGCGGGTGATCACGGAGGACCCGGAGGTGAGCCTGCGCGGGCTGGTGGCGAGCGGGCGGCAGCGCAACTTCGGCAAGAAGGTCATCGTGCCGAAGACCATCAACCAGCGGCGGTACCTGGAGGTGATCGAGCGCAACGACCTGGTGATCGGCATCGGGCCGGCGGGGACGGGGAAGACCTACCTGGCGGTGGCGATGGGGATCTCGGCGCTGCTGAGCAAGCGGGTGAGCCGGATCATCCTGACGCGCCCGGCGGTGGAAGCCGGGGAGCGGCTGGGGTTCCTGCCCGGGACGCTCCAGGAGAAGGTGGACCCGTACCTGCGGCCGCTCTACGACGCGCTGTACGACATGCTGGAGTTGGAGAAGGTGGAGAAACTGCTGGAGCGGTCGATCATCGAGGTGGCGCCGATCGCGTTCATGCGCGGGCGCACGCTGAACGACAGCTTCATCATCGTCGACGAGGCGCAGAACTCGACGGCGGAGCAGATGAAGATGGTGCTGACGCGGCAGGGCTTCAACTCGAAGATGGTGGTGAACGGGGACGTAACGCAGATCGACCTGCCGCTGGGCAAGCGCAGCGGGCTGCTGAACGCCGAGGAGGTGCTGCGCGGGGTGGAGGGGATCAGCTTCGTGTACTTCGACGAGCGGGACGTGGTGCGGCACACCCTGGTGCAACGCATCGTCAAAGCCTACGAGAAGTACCATGAAACGAACGGGGCCGGCCGCCAGCTTTCTTTGAAGCTGGGGGATTTTTCCGCCGAGCGCGCGCGGGAGAGCGGAAACGGCGGCTCTCAGCCGCCCGGCGCGTGATGCGGTGCGCATGCCTGAATCCGCCAGCACGCTGATGTTTCGCCGGGCTCCGCGCGGGCTGCCACACCGCGGGTTGCAGGCATTCGCCACGTTGCTGGAGCGGATGGTGGCCGACGGGCGCCACTTCGGCTGCCTGCTCACCGACGACCGCGAGCTGCGCCGGCTGAATCGGCAGTTCCTGGACCGCGACTACCCGACCGACGTGCTTTCATTTCCGGCAGCCGCGCCCGCGGAGTTTCTGGGCGAGATCGCCATCTCGACGACGCGCGCGGCGAAGCAGGCCCGCGAGCAGGGCCACTCCTTGGAACAGGAGATCGGCGTTCTGATGCTGCACGGGCTGCTGCACCTGCTGGGAATGGACCACGAGCGGGACCAGGGCCGGATGGAGCGCACCGAGCGGCGGTACCGCGAGGAACTCGGCTTGCCGGTGGGCCTGATCGAGCGGGCGCGGGCGCGGGCCGCGCCGGCTGGCGGCCTCCGGCCGAAGAGCGCAGACGGCAGGGATAGCGGACCGTGACCGCGCTGCTGCTGCTACTGGCGATCGCGCTGGTGGTGTTGCTGGTGGTGGTGACCTACGTGCAGCACCTGTACTACGAGTCGCTGCGGCTGCGGTCGCGGGGCTCGCTGGAGTTCTTCAAATCGACGCTTCAGGCGCGGATCGGGGCGGAGGCGGACCGGGGCGTTCTGACGTTTTCGGTGATCAAGCACACGGCACTGATGTCTCTGGGGGTCGTGTTCCTGCTGCTCAGCCCGAAGTGGACGGCGGGGTCGCTGGCGGAGGCCTTCGTCAGCGCCTGGCTGACGATGCTGGCGGCCACGTATGTCGCGCCGCACGTGCTGTATCGGCGCAGCAGCGGGCGGTGGCTCAGGCCGCTGACGCCGGCGCTGCGCGGGCTGGTGATCCTGGCCCGCCCGCTGGTGACGCTGTTCGGCTTCTTCCAGACCCTCACCGAGCTGACCGAAAGCACCGAGACGGCCGAGGAACCGCCGACTCCGGCGGAGAACGTGGAAGCGCTGATCACCGCGGGGGCGGAAGAGGGCCTGATCGAGGAGAGCGACCGGGAGCTGATTCAATCGGTGGTGGCGTTCGGAGACACGACGGTTCGGGAGGTGATGACGCCGCGACCGAGGATGGTGGCGATCGCGGCGGATCAATCGCTGGAGGACCTGCGGCAGCTTGTCATCAACGAGCAGTATTCGCGCATTCCGGTGTTCGAGGGGAGCATCGACCAGATTATCGGTTTCGTGCACGTGCGGGACATGTTCGAGCTGGAGGAAGAGGACCGGAAGCAGAGGACGGTGCGGGGACTGGTGCGGCCGATCCGCTTCGTCCCGGAGACCAAGGCGGTGAACGACCTGCTGCGGGAGATGCAGGACGACCGGGCGCACATGGCGATCGTGGTGGACGAGTACGGGAACACGGCGGGGCTGGCGACGATGGAAGACCTGATGGAAGAGGTGTTCGGGGAAATCCAGGACGAGCATGAGCCGGAGCGGGACGTGACCCAGGAGGCCAACGGCGACTACGTGATCTCGGGGAACTTCGGAGTGGACCGGCTGGAGGAACTGGTGGGTTTCCACCCCGCGGAGCAGCCGGAGTCGACGACGGTGGGGGGTCTTCTGACGGAGTGGCTCGGTCGAGTGCCGCAGCCGGGCGAATCGGTGGCGCGGGAGGGCATCAAGGTCGAGGTGCTGGCGAGCAACGAGCTGCGAGTGGAACAGGTGCGGGTATCGCGGACGGAGCCCGCCAGTCATGCCTGAGTGCGGGGCAGCGCCTGGTTTCGTCTCGGGATTCGTGTCGCTGGTGGGGCTTCCCAACGCGGGCAAGTCGACGCTGCTCAACGCGCTGCTGGGGGCGAAGGTGGCGATCGTCTCGGAGAAGCCGCAGACGACGCGCACGCTGATCCAGGGCGTGGCGACGACGGAGCGGGCGCAGATCGTGTTCCTGGATACGCCGGGGATTCACAAGCCCGATTCGCTGTTCAACCGGCGCATGATGGAGACCATCCGCCCGGCGCTGGCCGAGCGGGACCTGCTGCTGTACGTGGTGGACGCCACGCGGGAGCCGGGGGAGGCCGACCTGGAAGGGGTCGAACTGGTTCGGAGGAGCGGGACGCCGACGCTGCTGGTGCTCAACAAGATCGACCGGGTGAAGCCGAAGGAGCGGCTGTTGCCGCTGGTCGAGCGGTACAAGTCGCGGCACGAGTTCGCGGATTATCTTCCTGTTTCCGCGCTGACCGGCGAGGGGGTCGAGGCAGTGCTCGCGGCGACGATGGCGCGCTTGCCGGAAGGGCCGGCGTACTATCCCTCCGACTACCTGACCGACCAGCCGGAGCGGTTCCTGGCGGCGGAACTGATCCGCGAGAGGCTGCTGGAGGAAACGCGGGGCGAGGTGCCGCACTCGATCGCGGTGCTGGTGGAGCGGTGGGAGGAGAAGGACGGGCTAGCGCGGATCTCGGCCACCATCTACGTGGAGCGCGAGGGGCAGAAGGGAATCGCGATCGGCGCGGGAGGCTCGATGCTGAAGCGGGTGGGCACGCGGGCGCGCGGCGAGATGGAAGCGATGTTCGGCCGGAAGGTGTTTCTGGAACTGCACGTGAAGGTGCGGCCGCGGTGGCGGGAGAACCCGCAGTTCCTCAACGAGCTGGATTGGCGGTGGACGATGGGCGGCGGGGAGGCGGGGGGCGAGGGGCAACCGGGGACAGCCTGAGCCGTCCCAAGGGCGGACGGCCTAGGCAGTCCCTCGGTTGCGGGCGGCGTCATTAGCGGAGGGCCAGGCCGACACGGAAGCCCCAATAGTGAGCGACGCCGTCAGGCGTGTAGACATGATCGCGAAGCTCGAAGCGCAGTCCGACTCTGCGGGCCAGCCAGTAGTTGGCGCCGCCGCCGAAGTAGAACAGGTTCGCATGGCCGGAACGGAACATGAGCGAGTAGCCGCCGTTGGCGAAGGGCTCGAGTTTCAGGTCCTTTCCGCGGCGGAAGTAGTAGGCGGCACCGGGCGAGAACAGCCCGACGACCGAATCGAGGTGTTGCCGCGGGGCAAGCGCTCCGATCTCGAGGTTCAGCCCCAGGCCCTTTGCCAGGATGGCGTCGACGCCGCCGCCGAAGTGGATGGTCGATTCCGTATTCCCGCAGCAGGTCACTCCGCCTGGGGCAACGAACAGGTACCCGTTTGAACTCTGCGCCGCCGCCACGGCGCTTATCACGATGAGCAATACCGCCAGTCTTTTCATTGGAATTACCTCCTGAACAGCCAAAGAGTAGCGTGGCTTGGCTCGAGGGTTGTCACGCCCCGGCAGGGCGAGTGTACCGGTGGTGCAATCTGTTTGTACGGGAATTGTCATCCCGATCACGACAGGCTCCGGGCTGGGATAGAATGAGGTTCCGGGAGACAGAGGCGGGCGACTATGCGTGCACTTTCGATATTCGTGGTTTTGGCTGTCTTGATGGCGGCCTGCCAGGCTGCATTCGCGCAGAAGAAGAGCGCCGACGACGAGCTCTACGACCGGGTGCGACAGCGCCTGGCCGCCGACCGCGACGTGAAGGGCGGGGGCATCGACGTGGATGTGAAGGACGGGGTGGTGACCCTGCGCGGCAAGGTGCGCGAAGGGAAACAGAGGGTCAGGGCCGAGCACCTTGTTCGCAAGACCAAGGGCGTCCAGAAGGTGGTGAACGAGCTGGTGGTGGAACTGCCGCCGGGGCGTTCCGCGGGCGGGTAGCGCCGCGGGTCGAATTGCGGGAAGCGATATTGGCGGGGCCAACGCTCATATGAAGCCGGTTCTAGTGCTACTGGCATCCGTCGCCTGCCTGGGGGCTGAAACCCAGCCCGGAGCCGTCGCCGAGGCCAACGCTGGCCTGGCGCTGGCGCGGGAGGGGAAGTACGCACTTGCGATTCCGCATTATCGGAGGGCTATCGCGTTGGATCCCGGTCTGCCCGGCGTTAACCTGAATCTGGGCCTGGCGTATTTCAAGCTCGATAGACTCCCCGACGCCGCCTCCGCGTTCGAACAGGCCATAAAGGCCGATCCAGCCAGCTTTCAGGCCCGGGTGTTGCTGGGGATGAGCTACTATGGCTGCCGCAGGTTCGAGGCCGCCGCGGCCCAACTGAAACTCGCTGCCGGGCAGCAGCCCGACAACATCGAGCTGCGGTACAAGCTGGCCCAAAGCTACCTGTGGTCGAAACAATACCAGGCCGCGATCCATGAGTTCCGGCTTCTGCTGGCCAAGGATCCGGATTCCGCGCCCGTTCACATGCTTCTGGGCGAAGTGCTGGACGCGGCGAACCAGACCGAGCCAGCGACGGCGGAATTTGAAGCCGCGGTGAAAGCCGGGCCGAGGCAATTCGAGGCCCACTTCGGTCTGGGATACCTGTACTGGAAGCAGAAGCGTTACGAGGACGCGCGCCGCGAGTTCCAGGCGGAACTGGGCAGTCAGCCGCAGCATACACAAGCGTTGACCTATCTGGGCGACGCCGAGATGCACGCGGGAAACGAAAAGGAAGCGGAGGAACACTTGCGCCAGGCGTTGAAGCTGGATCCGAGCATCCGGCTGGCGCACCTGGATCTCGGAATCCTGCTTGCTGCAAAGAGCGACTCCGCCGGAGCGGAGCGTCATTTTCGCGAAGCCATCCGTCTTGATCCGTCGAAACCCGACGCGCACTATCGTCTCGGCAGGCTTTGGCTTTCCTTGGGCCGCCGGCAGGAAGCGAATTCCGAGTTTGCCAAGGTGAAAAAGCTGGCACCGCAGGAGCAGCAGGCGCCGCTCATCGAGATGCCGGGACGCAGGAGCCGACCGGAGCCATGAGACGGGCATGGTTCTCCCCGCCGCGACTCTGCTGGGCGGCGGTGTTGGTGGCCGGGGTCTGGGCCGCCGCTTCCGGCGGCGACACCGCCTCTCCGATCCATTTCGCGTTTCGGCCGATCGGTTTCCAGCTCGACAGTTGCGAGACGCCGCAGCGCCACGCACCCGAGACGATGGCCGGCGGCGTCGCCGTTTTCGACTATAACAACGACGGATACTTGGATATTTTCTTCACTAATGGCGCGGATATTCAGACGCTGAAGAAGACTTCTCCAAAGTACTCCAACCGGCTCTTCGAAAACGACGGCAAGGGCCACTTTCGGGACGTCACGGAAAAAGCGGGCCTCGCGGGTGGAGGCTTCGACAACGGCGTGGCCATCGGCGACTACGACAACGACGGGTATAAGGACATCTTCGTGGGCGGCGTCCACGGCAACCGCCTGTACCACAACAACGGCGATGGCACGTTCACCGATGTCACGGCGAAGGCCGGGCTGGACAAGCCGGACCGCCAGTACGGCCCCTTGTGGTCGGTCGGCGGGGCGTGGCTGGACGTCAATAACGACGGGCTCCTGGACCTCTTTGTGGTCAACTACCTCGCCTGGGACTTCGACACCGAACCCGCCTGCGAGGCCGCGCCGGGCCGCCTGGACTACTGCCATCCGAAGTTCTACAAGCCCACCCCGAATCAGTTGTTCCTGAACAACGGCAACGGAACCTTCCGCGATGCCTCGGCGGAATCGGGAATCCGTGCGCATCCCGGAAAGGGCATGGGCGTGGGGATCGCGGATTACGACCTGGACGGCTGGATGGATATCTTCGTCTCCAACGACAAAGTGTACAACTCGTTTTTCCATAACCTGGGTGGCGGGAAATTCGAGGAGATCGCCTTCGAATCCGGTCTCGCACTCGCCGAAAACGGGCAGTTTATTTCCGGGATGGGCGTGGATTTTCGGGATATCGACAACGATGGGTATCCGGACATCGCCTTCGTGGCGCTCGATAACGAGACCTTTCCGCTGTTCCGAAACGCCGGGAAGCGCGGTTTTGTCGACATCACCGAGAGGAGCGGCATCACCCGGCTGAGCATGGCGATGGCAGGCTACTCGCCGACCATCGCGGACTTCGACAACGACGGCTGGAAAGACATCTTCGTCACGCGCGGGCACGTTCAGTCGCTGGGCTATGCCTCGAAGGTGTTGGTGGCGCAGCACAACACGGTATTTCGCAACCTGGGCGGGGCGAAGTTTCAGGCGCTCACCGGCGAGGCGGGTTTGACCGCGCAAGCGCCCAGCCGGCACCGGGGCTCGGCTTTCGGCGACCTGAACGGCGACGGGCGGCTGGACGTTGTGGCGAGCGCCATCAACGCGCCAGCCGAGGTTTGGATCAACGACAGCCCGGGCGGCAACCACTGGCTGGAGTTCGAGCTGGAAGGCACGAAGAGCAACCGCGACGGCATCGGAGCCAGGATCAGGCTGGTGGCCGGAGGATCCGTTCAGTACAACCACGTCGCTTTTGCCGCCGGGTATGCTTCTTCCAGTGCCGGCCCCACCCACTTCGGGTTGGGTCCGAACAAGGTGGCTGAGCTGGTGGAAATCCGCTGGCCCTCGGGGATCGTCCAGCAGCTCAAGAACGTACCCGCCGATGGCGTGGTCAAAGTTAAGGAGCCGCCGAGGTGACCGCAGGCGGAAGCGGAACGGTTGGCCTGCGTCCAACGAAGTTTTGGCACCTTCACGGCTCATTCCACACCCTCCGGATGGATTGCTCACGAGAACCGCCGATGCCCGCTCAACTTGTGGGTAGTTGAAAGCGGCGCCGGACGCTTACGGCCACACTGGGATTGCGACGGGCGGCTCCGGCGGGAACGCTTCGCGGCCGCTGCCAAAAGACAAGAAAGGCCGGCTTCCCTCCACACGGAAGAAAGCCGGCCCAATTCAAAACCCGTCAGACCCGGTGGGGCCTGACAAGGTCGCCCATGTTAGAACATGAACTTCGCGGCCAATTGCAGTTCTCGCGGATCCCAAACGGACGTGACCTGCCCGAACTGACCACTCGAGTAGCTCGACTGAACCCCGTTAAACTGGGTGTGGTTGAACGTGTTGAAGGACTCGAAGCGCAACTCGAACTTCGTGCCACGGGCCTCGCTGATCATGAAGTCCTTGAACATCGAGATGTTCCAGTTGTTGCGTCCCGGACCACGGACCTGGCGCTTGTAATTGCCCCAAACGCCCATGGCTGGAGGGGCGAAACCGCTCGTCGTGAACCAACTACGTTGCGCCTTATTGTACGTGACGGTCCCGTTGAAGTCCGGCATGTTGGTAGCAGAACTGGGGAATCCGTTACTGCCCTGCGTCCCGCCCAGAGTGATGTTCAGCGGGAATCCCGACTGGAAACTCCAAACACCCGATAACTGCCACCCTCCAATGAGGGCCTTGGCAACAGGGCTGCCCGAGTGGCGGAATATTGGCAGGTCGTAAACGAAGCTGACAACGCCAATGTGCGTCGCGTCCATGAACGACGGGCCCATGGTTAGGTTGCGGTTGTAGGGATCGTAAACGACGTTGCCGTTGTCGCCGCCGAAGTTTTGGACCGGGTCGATGGAGCGCGACAGCGTGTAAGAGCCCTGTAGTGAGAGGTCCTTCAACTGAGAGCGCACACTCACCTGCAAGCTGTTGTAATGGGCGTTCTGGGCGTTCTCAGCCATCCTGATGTCGCCAAAGCCCCTGTACGGCACCACGGTGTTGAACTGCACGGTCTTGTTGATGAGGGCCGGAAGCTGCGACGGATCCGGCACGTTGATGGCGCGGTAGTCGAACTGGTGGGTGCTCTTGTTGCCGACGTAAGCGGCCTGGAGCACGGTGGCCCGTCCGATCTGCTGCTGGATCCCGGCACTGTACGACCACGTTGACGGGTTCTTGTAGTCGGTCAATGAGATTGCCGTCATACCGGCAATGGCGATCGGATTGACCACCGTCTGGCCGGTCGCCAGGTCCATGCCGGGGTTGGAGAGGTAAACGTTGCTGTTAGTTACCGCAGCGCTGAACGGAACGTTTCCGCCCGCGTTGTACATGTCGTTGCCTTGAACGCGCTCGTACATCGCGCCGGCGCCCATTCGCAATATGGTCTTGCCGTTACCGGTGAGGTCAAAGGCCAAGCCCACGCGCGGGCCCCAATTGTTCCAATGGTTGTTCGTCATCCCATTCGGAGCCCCTGCTGTAACGCCCGTGGTGCCGACGCCGTTCAGGTAGAACCGGAACGCACTCAGCGCAGCAGTCGGGCTGGTTCCCAGACCGGGGCTGCTGGGATCGATGGTGCTGGCGGAGTTCAGAATCGCTGCGTTAGCCGGGTTATACACGTTCGGGTAGAAGTTCGACATGCGATGGTTGGCCTCATAGGTGTGCGGGATGCCATCCCAACGCAGTCCGAGGTTCAGGGTGAGGCGCTTGTTCACGCGCCAGTTGTCCTGGAAATACGCGGCCCAGGATTGTGCGTTCCAGTATCCGGCATCTTGCAGCGCCAGCTCGTGGTAATTGTTCGCGTAGCCGACCAGGAAATCGGCGAAATCGTTGCCGAGGTAGGCGCCATTGAAGTTGAACCGGCCCTGGGTAACGTCATTCAGATCCTGGATCTTCTTGTAGATAGCCCAGCTTGCGCCCATCTTCAGTTGGTGCGCCCCTTTGGTCCACGAAACGTCTTCGCGAATCTGGTAGTCGTTTGCCGAGTTGTTCCACGGCCAGCCGGTCACATCATAGTTGGTTCCGGTAGAGCCGCCCAGCACAATACCTGGATTGCGGTTCAGTTTGTTATCCGGGAACAACTCGGGAATGTGCAGCCCGCTGGGGCGCGTGAAAATGCCTGTTGGAGTGATAGCGATGCGATTGCCGTCATAGTTGAAGGCGCTCTCGGACAGCAGTGTCGGACTAATGGTATAGGTCGCGTGAATGACGCCCGTGTAGGACGGGTTGCTGAACACGCTTCCTACCGTGGGCACGTTGGTACCGCCCCATATGGGCGTCATGTAGCTCTGACTCGTCGGCTCGGCCACCCAGTGTCCGAAGACCCAGAATTTATCCGAGAACCGGTGGTCCACACGGAGCAGTTCTTCACGCAGGTTGGTAGGTACGCCAACGCCGCCGATATAGTTATGGCCGCTGTTTGCCGCGGGGAATATGCCCTGCTGCAGAAGCGCTGTCGCATTCGGGTTGATCAGGCTGGCCGGGATCTGGTTATTGGTAATAGCAGCACCAGGCTGATAGCCGGCCGCGGCCCATTTCGCCAATTCGGTTGCGTTGAGCTGGGCGGCTGTGGGGACGTGAAGCTGGGTAGTCAGCGAGCTGAGGTTGCCCGTGTACCAAGCCTGATCCGGAACTGTGGTGTTGACGGTGCCCTGCTGGATCATCTTCCTCCATTCCATGTTGTAGAAGAAGAAGGTCTTGTTCCGGTCCTTGTTGTAAATATGCCCCAGCGTCACCGGGCCACCCACATTGAAGCCGAACGTATTCAGCCGCAGCTTGGCCGGATTCCCGCTAGTTGCCGGATTCGACGACTGGTTCCGGAAGAAGTCGTTCGCGTCGAAGGCATCGTTGCGCACGAACTCCCAGGCGGAAGCATGGAAATCCTTGGTGCCCGATTTGAATACCATGGTGATGGTCGCGGAGCTGCTGAGACCATACTCGGCATCGTAGTTCGAGCTGAGAACCCGGAACTCCGCGATGGCATCCATCGAGGGGGCGATGATGCTGCGGCTGGCGCCGCCGCGGTCATCCTGCTCCGCGCCGTCCGCCATGTACAGGTTGTGTTCCGAGCGCAAGCCGTTGAAAGAAATGCTCGTATTCGAGCCCTGCGCGGTTGGCGCCGAGAAGCCCGGGCTGGAGTCGGCGACCCCAGGAGTCAGGACGGCCAACTTGTAGATACTCCGGTTAGCGGTGGCGATCTGCGTCACTTGCTGACCGGTAATCACCGAGCTGACTTCAGTCGTATCACTCTGCACGGCGATGGGGTTCGCCTCCACGCTGATGCTCTCAGTTGCTGCTCCCACCTCGAGAGCGAAGTCGACGCGGAGACGGGCTCCCACCTGTAGCACGATATCGCGTTTTTCTGCGATCTTGAAGCCTTGAGCCAGTACACGGACCACGTAGTGCCCGATCCGCAGGTCCGGCACGACGAATTGTCCATTTGGTTCAGTTTTGAGGTTCCGGACCACTCCGGTGTCGGTATTCGCGACCGTCACGTTGGCCCCAGGAACGATTGCACCAGACGGGTCGGTAACCGTCCCGACCATGGTGGCTTCTTGCGCGTACGCCGGGATTGCTAGCGCTCCCAGGAGCACGCACATGAGGAAAACTGCTCGGAGACTAACCTGTCTCACATTTACCTCCCTTAAGGAATTGATCTCGGTCTCGGTGCCCGCCTCCGTTCAGACGAGGACACACCTAGACACCGGATCGGGCTAAACGATAAGCTGTTTGGGGCCTCCGAGAAAAGGACAGTACGGAGCGGTACATATTTAGTTCTTTGAAATCAACGTGTTAATAGGTGTTGCGTGGGGGCAAAAGCGGAGGTACGATACCCGAACCGTACTCGAACATTTCGTGATATGATGAGGCGTCCAGAGGAGGTCGATGTCCCGCCGGCCCGATGTTTCGGGTGTGGTCCCGCTGCTGCCTCCGGAGAAGGCGGAGGAGATCCGGGCGCTGTTGGAGCGGGTGCTGAGCGGGCACCATTTCCGGGGCAGCCGCCGGTGTCAGAGCCTGCTGCGGCATATCACCGAGCGGACTCTCGCGGGCGATACCCGGTCCCTCAAGGAACGCACCCTCGGCGTGGAGGTCTTCGAACGTACGCCGGACTACGACACCAGCCAGGACCCGGTGGTTCGGGCGACGGCGGCGGAGATTCGGAAGAGGCTGGCGCAGTACTACCAGGATCCCGGGCACGAGTCCGAGCCCCGCATCGATTTGGTCTCGGGATCCTACGTCGTCGAGTTCCACTTCAACGGAGCGGGCCCAAGCCCGGCCCGCCGGCCTCGCAGGCGGCGTGCGGTCATCGCCGGAAGCGCCGCCGCCCTGGTGCTTCTGATCCTGCCGTTTGCGATCGCCTTGCCGCGCTGGGCACATTCCGACCTGGAGCGGCTGTGGGGTCCCGTGCTGAAAGCGCCGGGGACGCCGCTGATCTGCGTGGGCCAGCCCATCGCGTACAGCCTGCGGTCGATCCAGGCTCAGGATGCGATCCAGGGCATCGGCGCACCGGAGCCGCCGGGCGAGTCCGGCTCCCAGGACGCGATTCCGAAGAAGGACCTTCTGATTCTGCCGGACCGGTTTGTGGTATTTGGCGACGCCGTCTGCCTGGCGCATCTTACGGCCCTGTTTGAGAAGTACGGGAAGCCCTACCGCATCCGCGGCGAGCGGTCCACGTCGTTCACCGACCTGTCGGAGGGTCCCGCGGTGCTGATCGGGGCCTTCAATAACCAGTGGACTCTGCGCGCGGCGGGCCAACTGCGCTTCACTTTCGTCAAGGACAGCGCGCGGGCGATCGACCAGGTTCGGGACTTGCAGCACCCGGAGAACGCGGAATGGAAACTGACGCGAGTGTGGCCGTACTGGGATGTTCCCAACGACTACGCGATCGTGTCGCGCATCCTGGACACCACGACGGACCGCCCAGTGGTCATCGCCGCCGGCATCACCCAGCACGGCACCATGGCGGCGGGGGAGTTCCTGAGCAAGCCGGAGTACTTCTCCGAGGCGGTTCCGCAGCTTCCACGGGGCTGGGAGAAAAAGAATCTACAGATCGTGCTGCGCGTGCCAGTGGAGAACCGGGTGCCGGGACGTCCGCGGGTTGTGGCTACGCACGTGTGGTGAGCGGCGGTTCCCCAGGCGGGTTCGCTGGTGTCCTTTCGCGCTCCAGGTCTGACAACGGACCGCTCCCTGGCGGTCGCGGCTCGGCTATGATGACAACGGGCTAGGATGTCCCGTACTTAGCGCGGCTGGGGTTCGGCGGCGCTGCGCTGATAGCGCTCGAGGGTGGCGCGAAGAGTCTTCGCCAGCTCCTCGTTGTTGGCCCCGACAGCGAGGTCCAGCGCCTGGCGCAGGGACTGAACGGCATCCGCCGCGCGGCCCGTCTTGCTGTAGGCCGCGCCCAGCATGGCGAGGCACTGCCATTCCTTGCCGCCGCTCAATCGCACGGCTTTCTCGAGATGCGGAATCGCGCCGGCGAAGTCGCCTTTCAGGCCCAGGACGTAACCGAGATTGAAGCGATACTCGACCGAATCGGGATTCAGCGCCACGGCCTTTTCCAGGTGCTCGAGGGCTTCGGCGGTCTGGCCCGATTTCGCCAGAATGGAGCCCAGCTTGTTGCGCGCTTCGGCAAAATCCGGAGCCATGGCGATGGCCTTCCTGAGGCGCTCGATGGCCTCCGGGGCCAGGCCTTTGTCGAAGAGCGCCACTCCCAGGTCGGCCTCGACGGCGGGATTTGCGGCATCCAGAGCCAGGGATTTGCGGTAATTGAGGATGGCCTCGTCGAGGTCGCCGCTCTGCGCCAGCGCCAGGGCGAAGTTGGCGAAGGCGAGGGGGTCCTCGGGACTGAGCTGGCAGGCTTTCCGGTACTCGGCCAGGGCCTCGTCCAGCTTGTCGCTCTGGCTCAGCGAGTAGCCGAGGTTGAAGTGGGCCTTGCCGTCGTCCGGATTCATCTCCAGGGCCTTGCGCCACTGCTGGACGGCCTCTTCGAACCGGTTCTTTTTCATGGACTCGATCGCCGCGTTGAACGCCCGGTAGAATTCGGTCGCCGGCGCGTCGATTTTTTCCATGCCTCCCGGCGGAATGTTCACGAACTCGGGCAGATTCACCGCGCGGTTGGCGGCCGTGGCGTTGTCGATGAGGATGGGCGGGGTATCGTTGCCGCCGGCGTTCAGGTGGGTCAGAAACATCTGGGTGTAGGGCGAGCGGCTCTTGGAGGAGAAGGCCATCCAGCGGCCGTTGGGCGAAAAGGTGTGCCAGGAGTTCATCAGCGAGGTGTTGCACTTCATCAGGCGGGCCTGGCCGCCCTCGAAAGGCACGATGTAGAGCTTGCTGTCGGGGCGCATGAGCTGGCCGTTGCGGCACTGGACAAACACGATCCAGCGCCCGTCCGGCGATACCTTCGGGAAGTTGTTGCTCATGCCGTTGGCCGAGGCGCCGGCGACGGGCTCCGGCTGGCCGCCATTTCCGCCGTGGAAGGGCATGCGGTAGAGGTCATAGCGGATCTGTGTTTCGTTGGGATCGTTGGCGTACAGGGCCAGCTTGGCGCCCGGCGGATAGGGGGACATGGCTTGCGCCCGGGCGAACACGATGTAGTTGCCATCGGGGCTCCAAACGCCGTCGGTCTGGATGTAGCGGGGGTCGTCGGCGCCGGGCAGGGGCTGCAAGCGTCTGGCTTCGCGGTCATACCAGGCCAGAATGCCGCGGGTGGGATAGAAGACCTGCAAGAAGCGGTAGTCCATGAAATTGGCGTTGTAGTACTTGTCCTCGAGGGTGCGGCCGGTCACGCGTTTGGCGGCCTCGGGATCGTCAGTGGTAGTCAGGACCAAGCGCCCGTCCGGGGAGACCTGGGACATAAACGAGGCGCGCAGGCGCTCGATCTTGGGATCTCGCACGGTGGGCCAGCGGACGACATCCTGGTTGCGAATCGCCATCTGCCTGGCCACGGGGACCAGTGCATACAACGCGCGGTCGTTCTGCGGCCCATCCACGTCCATTCCGAGCGTCTTGCCATCTAGCGAGAAGGAATGGCAGTTGGCACAGGTGGCGAGGTTCTCCATCATCACGCGGCTGCGCGGCTCACCGATGTAACGCAGCTTCCACTTGATCAGCCCGATGGCCTCGGGAGGCAGCGGCTTGATGACGCCCTTGTCGGTCTGGTTGGGCATCAGCGGGACGTCGCGATAGAAAATGGGGGCGCCGACGGGGTCGCGCGAAGTTTGAATGCGGACCTGGCCGCGCGAGACCGGTTGCTTCCGGTTGGGGTCGCGAAAGCCGGCGATGGAGATGGTGGCCGGCGAGACCACGGAGCGCCGCTTAATGTCCGCCCAGGTCTGGGGATCGGGCGTCCATGTCCGCGCGGCCGCCTGCTCCGGAGTCAGCTTGGGAGGCTCGTTGCTGGTGGCGGCGGCTTCGGGGTCGATTTCGCCGATGCGCATGCGCTCGCCGGGCGCGTCCAGACGCAGGCCGCGGGAGCCGTCCGCAAAAGCGATGTGGATCACCCACGAGGTTGCACTTTCGCTGGCGTCGCGCCAGAGGAAGGTGGGAGGCGTGATCTCGGGAGGGAAGACGGAGCCGTCGATGGGGTAGTCGACGGCGATGGCCGCCAGTTGGGCGACGGCCGGACGGTGGGTTCCGGAGGAGCGCTGGCGTGCGAATCCTTGCACCAGAAGAAACGAACCGGCGGCGGCAATTGCGACGACGAGCAGACCGGTGGGGGGCGCCCTCACAAGCTCTCCAGACGAGACTCTTCAAGCGTAACACAGGCGATTGAGACGACCGTTTCATCCCAACTCATGAGGTGCGCAGCAATGCCGGCACAAGCGCCGGGATGAGTCTCGGCGCGGCGGGCACAAGTGCCCACGCCACGCCGGAACTTGTATGGGGTTACATGGAGACGGGCCAGCGGTGAAGGCTGGAACCGCGCCATAATCTAGCCATGAGCGCTCGCAGCAACCCAGTTCTGGATCTGTTCCACGAGACCGGCGCGTATCTGCGCGGGCATTTCCGCCTCACTAGCGGGTTGCACAGCCCCGAGTACCTGCAATGCGCGCTGGTGCTCCAGCATCCCGTCCACGCCGCGCGACTGGGCTCGTTGCTGGCGGCCGCCTTGCGGTCGTTGGTCCCGGATGCGGAAGCGGAAACGGTGGTCTCTCCCGCCCTGGGCGGCGTCATCATCGGCCACGAAGTGGCGCGCGCTCTTGGCGCCCGCGCCATCTTCACCGAGCGCGACCCCTCGGGGAAGATGATTCTGCGGCGCGGTTTCTCGGTCGAAGCGGGAGAGCCGGCCGTGGTGATCGAGGATGTGGTCACTACCGGCGGCAGCACCCGAGAAGTGGTCGAGTGCCTGCTCGGCGCCGGGGCCCGGGTCATTGCCGCCGGCTCGATCATCGACCGCAGCGGCGGCCACGCCGAGGTCGGAGTGCCGCGGATCTCGCTGGTCACTCTCAACGTGGTCAGCTATCCCCCGGACCACTGCCCGCTCTGCGAGCAGGGGATTCCGGTGGCCAAGCCGGGCTCGCGCCCGGCGCCGGTGGCCTGATGCGCCGCATCAAGATCACGCTCGCCTACGACGGAACGGAGTACCACGGCTGGCAGGTTCAGCCTGCGCTGCCGACCATCCAGGGCACGCTCCAGGAGGTCCTGGGCGAAATCGAAGGCCGGCCCGTCCAGGTCGACGGCTCGGGCCGCACCGACGCCGGAGTCCACGCGCTGGCGCAGGTCGCCGCCTGCTCGCTCTCGAACCCCATTCCGCTCGAGAACCTCAAGCGGGCCATGAACCGGCTGCTGCCCTGGGCTGTTCGGATACTCGCAGTCGAAGAAGCGCATGCCGGCTTCAACCCGCGCCACGAGGCGCGCGCGAAAACATACGAGTACCGCATCTTCCGCGGCGAAGTTTGTTCGCCCTTCGAGCGCCGCTACGTCTACCACTACCCCTATCCGCTGGACCTCGTTCGCCTGCTCGACGCCGCGGCGCTCTTCGAGGGCCAGCACGATTTCTCCGCGTTCGCCGCCGCCGACGACCGCGACCGCGAAGGCGGCTCGAAAGTGCGCACCGTCTTTTCCTCGCGCGCCGAGATCGCGGGCGACCGCCTGCTCTATCGGGTCCGCGGGAGCGGTTTCCTGAAGCACATGGTGCGCAACCTGGTGGGGACGCTGCTGGAAATCGGCAAAGGCAACCTGAGCGCGGAGAACTTCCAGTCCCTCAAAGCCGGCCCGACCGCCCCCGCCCGCGGCCTGTTTTTGGTGGATGTCGAGTACTAGCGGGCAGTGTCCGTGATACGATGTCGTTCTAAATGGCCAAGCTTCTACCTGTTCTTGTCCTGTGTGCCGTCAGTCCCAACCTGGGCTTGTTCGAGAATGCCGCGGACGTAGGCGAGACTCCGCGCGCGGGCGCCGCCGAGTTCGACGCCGGCCGCGCGGAGTATCGCGTCACGGGTGGCGGCGCGAACATCTGGGGATCTCAAGACGCCTTCCAGTTTGTTTGGAAGCGCGTGTCGGGGGACTTTGTTCTCGCCGCGGACGTCAAGTTCGTCGGATCGGGCGCGGTGCCGCATCGAAAGGCCGCGCTGATGTTCCGCCAGGGTCTCGAGCCGGACGCCCCCTACGCCGATGTTGCGGTGCATGGCGACGGCCTCACGTCGCTGCAATTCCGCCCCGCGGCGGGCGCCGCCACCCAGGAGATCCAGTCTCCAGTGAAGGCTCCGCTGCGAATCCGCATCGAGCGGCGCGGCGACCGCTTCACGGTGTATGCCGGCAATCCCGGCGAAGAGCCACGGCCGGCGGGCCCGGCGACCGTGGTTCTCAAGGACCCGGTATACGCCGGGCTTGCGGTGTGCTCCCACGACGCCAGTGTTTTGGAAACCGCGGTATTCTCAAATGTGACCGCCCAGCCGCCACCGCCGCGAGTCCGCAGCAAGCTCTCGGTTTACGATCTGAAATCCGGTCAGGTCGAATCGATCTACATGGCCGAGCGTCTCTTCGAGGCGCCGAACTGGTCCGCCGACGGTACGTACCTGTTGATCAACTCCGATGGCGCGCTGTGGCGCCTGCCGCTGGACAAGAAACCGGTGGAGCTGCGGAAAATCGACCTCGGCTCGATCACCGGCTGCAACAACGACCACGGCTTCACCCGCGACGGCAAGCGGCTGGCGATCTCCGCACGCGGCGCGACACCGGCCTCGCAAGTCTACGTCTCCGCTTCGGACGGCTCTGGGGAGCGCCTGGTCACGCCCAAGTACCCCAGCTACTTCCACGGATGGTCGCCGGACGGGCGCTGGCTGGCCTTCGTGGGCCAGCGGGCAGGAGTCTTCAACCTGTATCGAATCCTGGCCGACGGCAGCGGAGAGGAGCAGCGGCTCACCGCGCGGCGCGCCAACGATGACGGTCCCGAGTACTCACCCGACGGCCGGTGGATCTATTTCAACTCCGACCGCTCGGGCAGTTGGGATATCTGGAGGATGCCGGCCGAGGGCGCCGGGCCGGGCGATTCCAAAGCCGAACGCGTCACCAGCGACGACTATGAGGACTGGTTCCCGCACTTTTCCCCCGACGGCAAGTGGATGGTGTTCCTCTCCTACAAGAAAGGAACCCAGGGCCACCCGGCCAACCAGGACGTGGTGCTGCGCCTGATGCGGGCGCCGGGCGCGAAGTTGAAGCCCTCGCCGATCCGCGTGCTGACGACTCTGTTCGGCGGCCAGGGCACGATCAACGTGAACTCCTGGTCCCCCGATTCCACCAGGTTCGCTTTCGTCAGCTACGACCCGCTGCGGTAGCCGGGGGGACCCCGGGACAGTCGGCGTCGTGGGCAACCGGGGACAGCCTGAGCCGTCCCAAAGTCGGACGGCCTGGGCAGTCCCTCGGTTGCGGGCGGTGCGAGGGGCAAGCGACAGCGGGGTTCAGGCAGTTGCCGGGGGCTTGCCGGGGGGCGGGTCCTGGCGCCGGGCGCGCTTGGATTCGTACATCAGCCGGTCGGCGACGGCCAGGCTGTCGCGCAAGGGCCGGCCGGTGGTCGGCGCGATGCCCCAACTGAACCGAATCGCCGTCTGGCCGTGGTGCCGGATGTGGAAGGTCCTCAAGCGCTCCTCGATGGCGGACATCCGCGACTCGACCAGCGGCTTGTCGCAGTTGCGGAAGAAGATCACGAACTCGTCGCCGCCCCAACGGAACGCCAGGTCCTCGTCGCGGACCGAGCTGGTGATCAGGCGCCCCACCCCGTGGAGGATCTCGTCCCCCACCAGGTGGCCGAAGAGCTCGTTGAGCACCTTGAAGTCGTCCATGTCGCAGACCACCACCAGGCCCTCGAAGCCGTGCTCCTCGTCGATCCAGCGGGACAGCGCCGAGCGGTTCATCAGCCCGGTCAGGGGGTCCTGATCGAGCTGGCCGACCGCCTGCTTGCGCAACCGCGTCAGCTCCTCGTTCAGGACGCGGAGCTGCTCCTTCTGGTTCTCGAGGCGCACCGCGATCACCACCAGCGCCAGGGCGAAGGCCACTTGCAGCGGGGCGTAGAATACCATCGCCACCCGCTCGGTAGCCGCCAGGTAGCGCAGCGCGATCAGGGAGGCCGCCCCGCGGACCACCCACAGCGAGAGCCAGAACACCAGGCTCTGCCGGGTCAGCGACCGGCGCAGGTAGTACAGCACCGCGCAGAACAGCCCGCTCACTAGGAACTCAACGATGACCGAGAGGAGCCAGGGTGACATGGTCTAGCGAGTGCGCTCCACCGTGTATCGGCGCACGGAAACCGCCTTTCCGGTGACTTCGTCCACTTCCACAAGCACAGAATGCAATTCTACCTTACCGCGAGCCGCCTCCATGCGCACCGGGAGCCCGGTCAGGAACCGGCGCAGCACGATGCCCTTCTCGATCCCGATAATCGAGTCGTAGGGCCCGGTCATGCCCGCGTCGGTCTGGTATGCGGTCCCGCCCGGCAGAATGCGGGTGTCGGCGGTGGGGATGTGCGTATGCGAGCCGATCACCGCCGAGACGCGCCCGTCCAAGTACCAGCCCATGGCCATCTTCTCGCTGGTGATCTCGGCGTGAAAATCGACCAGGCGCACCTTCACCGTCGGGTCCAGCGCGCTCAAGATCTCGTCGGCCCTGCGGAAGGGGTCGTCGATGGCCAGCATGTGGGTGCGGCCCTGGAGATTGATGACCGCCGCCTCGACCCCGTTTCGCGCCCGGCCCACGTGCACCCCGCGTCCCGGGCTCTGCCCCGGGTAGTTGGCCGGCCGCAGCAGCCGCGGCTGGCGCTCGAGGTAGTCGTAGATCTCCCGCTTGTCCCAGATGTGGTTGCCCGTGGTGAGGACGTCCACGCCCATGGTGAACAGCTCCTCGGCCACCAGCGGGGTGATCCCGAATCCGCCGGCGGCGTTCTCACCGTTGGCCACCACCAGGTCGATGCGCTCGCTGGCCACGATTTCCGACAGGCACTCAGCGACGGCCCGCCGGCCGGGGGAGGCGAACACGTCCCCGATGAACAGAAGGTTCATTCAACTCTCGCTGGTACAACCAAGGCCCGGCTGGAGGAAGTGGAGCGCCCCGTTAGCCTGGCGGCCCCGTCTTTGACCCCTGTTTTGTGAACGGGGTGGGTGTCCCCCGAGCGCCATCAGGCTTCTCCATAGCCCAGGTGGGGCCGGAGCTTGCTCACCGGCGCAAAATCGAGTCGGACTCCCTATATCTGAGTGTTAGGTTCAAATATTGGTGACCGCCCAGCCTTCGAATACGCTCCGAGATCGATGATAGCACGGTCCTGGCCCCAATACCGTTCACATTGGCTGGTGGGGCAAACCTCAGCCCGCCCCACTCAAGAACCAAAGTGAACAGTATTGGTGCTAGTGTAGTGCGTCAAGCAGATTGACGGTTATTCGCAAATCCGTGGCGTGGGCTTCAGCCTGCCGTGCCGGCACTCGTGCCGACACCTTGGCGTCGAGATGAGTCTCGAGGCAGCACGCACGAGTGTTTCTTGGCCCCGCGGCGGGGCAGTGATCGATATGAAAATGGGGTTGTTGGGTCGGCAGCCAAGGTTGTCGTGCGCACTGGATACGGCGAAGCCGTACGAGTGTTTGATCTGGGACCGCGGAACGGAGAGATGAGTGGGATGTCCTGGTGATGGCGCCGGGAGAACCTGTGAGGGTGACTGAGTTTTCCATACCGGTCCTCTGCCGGCACCAGCCACCAGGAGGTTTGATTATGGAGCCAGTATATCATTCGATCGCGGGCATTGATGTGCACAAGAAGATGCTGGCGGTTGTGGTTCGTGTGGTACGGGACGGGCAGGTCTGCTACACGAAGCGGAAGTTCGGCACGACGCGGAGCGAACGGGAGCATCTGGCGGCGTGGCTGCAGCATGAGCAGGTGGGCGAAGTGGTGATGGAGTCGACGGCGCA
>Ga0187878_1001159_pt1 | contig 26722 bp, 30 predicted proteins | sample June2016WEW_17_1_FD_132979 | JGI IMG/M metagenome (GOLD analysis project Ga0187878, IMG submission 132979) | Peatland microbial communities from SPRUCE experiment site at the Marcell Experimental Forest, Minnesota, USA - June2016WEW_17_150 | ecosystem: Environmental > Terrestrial > Soil >...
ACAGAATCTCATAGATGTTACACTTTCAGGAAATACATCTGGTACACTAGCCTTAATATCAAGTGGCACACTTACTCTAGCTGGTGGTAATAACATTACTCTAAGCCAGATAGGAAACGCAGTCACAATAAGCGCACAGAGCCAGTCTGTACAAACGCAGAATCTCATAGATGTTACACTTTTAGGAAATACATCTGGCACATTAGCCTTAATATCAAGTGGTACACTTACTCTAGCTGGTGGTAATAACATTACTCTAAGCCAGGTAGGAAATGCTGTTACAGTCTCAGCATTTACTCAGTCTGTACAGACACAGAATCTCATAGATGTTACACTTTTAGGAAATACATCTGGTACGCTTGCCCTGATATCAAGTGGCACACTTACTCTAGCTGGTGGTAATAACATTACTCTAAGCCAGATAGGAAACGCAGTTACAGTCTCTGGCCCTAACGCTGCTACGGTTCCAACTCTTTCCAAATGGGAAAATATTCTAGACGTTCCAGAAGAATCTGCAGTATCTGTATTAGCTGTAGAAAATGGGACGTTTTGGCTTGCTGATATGAATCCTTATAACCAAGTATTTCCTGGAAATATGACCGTATCAACAGCATTCCTCGATGTGGTAGTAACTGCATCAAGTACTGGTAGCAATGCCCATACATGGCAAGTTGGCATATATACCATAAATGCGTCTACACTTTCTCTTCTGAATAGTGTATCGACCACGTGGTCATTCTCAGCAAATGCAAACAATACACGACTGTTCTCTGGTACAAGATTCATACCTATACAATCGTCACAATGGTCGTCATCTCCAACATTTTCGCAGACACAATATTATATGGGATTCATAGCAAATGGAAGTGGAGCAAATCTAAGTATGTCAATGATAGGACACCAGATATTACCAAGCGCACAAAGATCTGGTACTATTGGAGTATCGGCCACAACAGGAAATACATCAATGGGATGGGCACCTTATGTTGGAGTAAGCGTTTCAACACGAGCAGCACTTCCAGCAAGTATCCAACTTAGTGAACTTGCAAAGACAGGTTCATTTTACGCATTTATTCCACATATGGTGTTCTTCAACATGAGCAGCGCGTTCTAAAACATGATAATAAATAACAGATATCGAACAATACACAATAGATACCAAATAATAGACGTCAAACATGACAAATATCAAAATTACATATAATGCCAACGTTAGAGGTAAACAAATATGAGTAAGTATTGTCCTCAAGGAGAAGTAGTGAAAACAATACCATTTCTGGCAGGCGTCTCTACTTTAGGTCACACAGAAGGTAAGACTGGTACCGTATCCCATGGACTAATATTGCAAGGTGGTCACAATATAACTCTGAAAGAAAATAGACATCACAGAGAATGTGCTACTATTAAGATAAACGCACAAGACCAATCTGTCCAGACACAAAACCTGTTTGATCTTACACTTGCAGGAAATACAAGTGGGACACTGAACCTAATTTCAAGTGGGACATTAACATTAGCTGGTGGCAATAATATTACTCTATCTCAAGAGGGCAATATCATTACAATTTCAGCAGCTACCATTGGTGCAGGTTCATTCTTGGCTGGAATGTCTACATTAGGCAATACACAAGGTATAGTTGGTGTAGTATCAGATCAATTAGTATTTGCTGGTGGAAACAATGTGACTCTGTCACAAAATATAGTGGGACAATCTGCTACCATTACCATTTCTGCAGGCGCAAGTATATTAATACATGATTCTGTTTACCATACAAACTCTATTGGTGCAGAATCCCAGATTTCTTTTAATACCCTTTCAGGACATCAGCATGATGGTATAGATTCTAGACTAATTATAATACCTGAATATGTAGAAGTTTCAAAAACAGAACTTGGAAAATCTCGCAGCCAATTTACTTCGATAGCCGCCGCTGTTGCGAGCATATTAGATGCAACAGTAACAAAACCGTATATAGTAAGAGTACATCCTGGCATATATACAGAACCTCCATTTTCGATGAAATCGTATGTTGATATTATTGGATCTGGAGGTATGTATGACACTATTATCGAAACAAATGACAATACACAACATTTTATAACAGGAGCCTCTGCATCACAATTGAGAAATTGTGCTATAACTGGTCCAACAGATGATTTTCAGGCCGCAATACACTATTCAGAAGAGATTGCAGGAGATCCAAAACCAGTATTTATAGTGCAAGACGTGCTCATCAGAGCTGGCTACTATGGTATATACGTAAATCCTGTTACAGAAGAGGCAATAGTTCATGTAGTCAACGTAGGCAATTGGTACATTGGAATACCGATAAATACATTCATATATGGTACTGGAACAGCTATAGTTGTATGTACGAATGCTAGTTGTATGTGCAATGCAACAGATACTATAACTAGAGGATTCGTAGCAGATAGCGCAACATCTGAGATTTATCTTTATTTGTGTACATTTAAAGGTACACCAGGTACAAATGTTATAGATGGCATATTTTTGGATAATGGTGCTACTGCAAGACTTATGTCATGCACATTTGCAGAAGGTACGAATGCTATACACATAGGTTCTAATGGAACTGGTGCAGACGCAACAGCAATGGGTTGTATTATTCGATTAGATGAATTTGATAAAGATATATGGATTGAAAATTTTGCCACAATGCAATTTATTGGAGCATGTACAAAATCTAAGATTATAGTCGATCATCCTGCAAATCCGTCATTTACAGCTAACTTTACAGACTTAACAACTGGTGAGGAAGGGGCAGTTGTATATGGAGAATTGTGGTTAGGAACAAGTGACACAAACTCGATTCCACTGAGAGATTACGGACTTGCAGCATATTCCAGTGGTTGGAAAAGTGGTGGGGCAGTAACAAGAGCTGGCGGTTTAAATTTGAGTGTTGCATTGGGTACTGGGTATATAAATACTGGTACTGGAGTGACAAAGATTACATGGTCTGCAATTTCTCCTGTAACATGCGCATCAAATGCTTCATCGTGGATTTATGTAAATAATGCAGGTATTGTAACAGCGTCTACAACAGAACCAAATTATCCTAATGTTATATTGTTGGCAGCTGTAAGAACTAGTCTTACTGACGTTGTATTTTTGGCTGATCATGATATATTGTTACAACAGATCGTACCAACTGTTTATGATTATATCAAAGAAGTCTTTGGTCCTGTTAGTATATCAGGGTGTCTTGTAACACAAAATGTAGGAAATCCATTGAAAGTTGACTTTGCTACAGGTAAATATTATACTGGATTAACAGAATTGCAAGCTGCTACAACGAGTCCTATCACATTTACATATTGGTATAGAAAGACTGCAAGCAGTGGGTGGAATTGTGTTACAAGTTCGACAGTTTTCGATACAACTCAGTACGATAACAATACCGGAACGTTGGCAGCTTTACCCCCTAACAAATATAAGAAAGACTTATTGTATGTGGTTAAAAATGATGTTGGTACAGAGTTTCACGTAATATACGGACAACATATTTTTGATACTGTAGATCAGGCAGAGGCAGACGCGACATTTGAAGTTCCAGATGTTATTGGCTCATATGGATTGAAATTATCTGGAATAGTAGTATTGTCTGGTGCGACGGTCATTGCAAGTATAGTTGAAGAAAAAGCAAAATTTATTTCTGAACATAATTCGTTACTAGAGTTGCAAGGCGGAGATTATGTAATAAAACAATATTACCATTTGAACTATAATGAATGGACTGCTAGAAATCAAAAGATAGTTGCTTCAATTGTTGGTAATTCAACTAGTGCCGGTGTTGGATATGGCGTGATTTCGACTGGTACAATGTACCTTTCTGGAGGAAATAATGTTACGTTACTTCAGAATGGACAGAGTATTGGAATAAATGGTGCTAATGTAGCAATTGCTGCTGGAGGAGTGACAATAACTGGTTCAACATTTACCTTTGGAGATAAACCTGGAATATCATTTCAGACTAGTAACGGAAGTATAATAGGTTCTCTTGACAATTTCATAACGTCGCAGTCAAATCAGGCACTATCAGGAGACAACACTTCATTTACATTCCAAACTGCAACATTTGGTAACGCTAATGGGCTATCATTCTATGTTTCAAACGGAAGCATGGTAGGTTCATATACAGTTCCAACTCAAACGATACAAACATCAAATATTATCAATGAAGTAAGTTTATCTGGTAATACTGCCGGATTATTAACAGATATAACGAGTGGCACATTATTCCTAGCTGGCGGTAACAACATTACATTAATCCAAAATGCCAATTCGATAACAATAAGTGGAGCGGCAGTGGCAGGAGGTACATTCAGTGGTGGAGCGACAAGTTTAGGAAACACTGATGGTGCAACAGGAACAGTAAGCAATCAATTGATATTTGTTGGTGGAAATAATATAACATTATCTCAATTTATAAATGCAGGATCTGCTACAATCACAATTGATGCTGCAACTGTCGCAGGAGGTTCTTTCAGTGCTGGTGTATCAAATATCGGAAATACATTAGGAAATACTGGAACTGTATCACAACAGTTAGTACTTGTAGGTGGAAACAATATTACATTGAGCCAGGATACGACTGGTAATTCTGCTATAGTAACAATCAGCGGGCCTCAATTCAACAACGCAAATAATATTACCTTCGGAACTAACGCAGGAACATTAACTGCTTCCGCATCATTTAGTCAATCTATACAAACAGATAACATATTAAGTCCATTGGCAATTATTGGAAATACCACAGGTACAAATTATACACTGGCACAGGGAGCATATTATTTATCCGCTGGTAACAATGTTACATTAAGTCAAGATATCAGCAGTACAAATGTAATAGTACTTTCAGCAGCAATAGGTATACAAGGTATTGAAATCAGTAATGCTACACAGTCAAGTACGGCTACGGCAGGATCAGTTCTATTCCAAACTGGCAATGGTATAACATTTGGACTGAATGGTAATACTATTACAGCTTCTCATAATGCATTAACATCTCAATCAACTGCTCCGTCTGGGTTATATGCTACCAATGTTGCTACAACATTTACATCTGGTAATATTGGATTCTCTGGGACAAATAATATCACTGTATCGACTGCTGCGCAAGCAATTATCATCTCAGGTGCCAATACGCATCCTGTACAGACGGGAATATCGTCAATAGGCGCTACTGACGCAACATACACATCAGGTGGAGTTACCTTATATGGTTCTGGAATTGTGAGTCTCAGTTCAACTTTAGGACAAGGAATTGTAATAAGTGCTCCAGGAGTCATTTCATTAAATGGTTACAGTAGTACCGTGACTATATCTGCTGGTAATTTAATGAGTATCAACAATGCAGTGAGTACCATCAATGTTATAAACTTATTGTCGTCGGCAACGACAGTATCTTCGATAACATCTGTCAATGTTATAGGTACAAACGCGTCCAGATTTGCTCTTGAAGATCATCAACACGCTGGTGTAGAAGCTATAGGCATATCATCTGGTGGTAATATTTCAGGAAACACAGCAGTACTACCTGGACAATTAGTATTTGTTGGTGGTAATAATATTACTCTATCCCAGGCCACGTCTAGTAATAACAACATGACAATGACCATTTCAGGTGGAGGACTTTCTGCAATTAGCTACTGGAAATCGCCATGGGATCCTCACGGTCCAAATGGAACTAACAACCAAGCTCTATCTATTCAGAGAATATCAATTGGAAATCAAATATCGGCAACGCAATTAGATATGATTGGTGTTTTATCCGCAAATTCCTCCGTTTCTGGTGGTATTACTTTTAGTGTTGGATTATATAATATGAGTCATAGTACTGCATATAGTATGAGTACTACCAATATGGCGTTATCATGGACTTCAGGCTCAAACGCTGCTTCATCGGCACAATACGGAGGACAGAGCGGAACAAGATACAGGTCAGTTGCGCTTGGTACATGGAACATAACACCAGGCGAATATTTGTTTCTAGTTGTCGGTTCAAACGTTGGCGCAGGTACTGTTTCATTTTCATTATATGGCAAGACCAGTATCAGTATAGGTTTTCCTGGTGGTGGAAACTATACTCAATACTGGAATGATGGATACTATGGACCATCGACAGGCGCAATGCCGGCCAGTATAGTGCTTGCCAACATGGTTCAAGTAGGAGCAAGCGCATTTCAACAACCATGGTTTGCTCTTATAGGTACATTCTAAATGAGTGTGATATTTTATAATGTGAGCTTGAATTTCTAAAATGAAAACTGAAAATACGATAAAAAAATGTATAATACGACAATGCAAAAACAACAGGAGACAAAATAAATAATTAAAGTTGTCAACAAATTAATAGGAGACAAAATAAATATGGCGGAAATAAAACCACAAATAATAGTCGAAGACTATCAAGGTCACCATAACAAGGACATAGAAAAATCTAGAGATAGATTGATACAAGGTAGTACATACAAAGATTTATCAACTATAATAATTGTACCAAGTAGAGGTGTTATACCAGCGAAAGTAGTACAAAACTGGATGTCATTAATGACACCAATGAACCAAAAGGTTATTCGTGTATTTATGATAGGTATGGAGGTTGGCGACGCATACAATGCGGCAATAGAGATGATTTTGAATCATCCAGACTTAAGCAAATGGAAATACGTGCTAACACTCGAAGAAGACAACATGTCGCCCCCTGATGGACTCCTAAAGTTGTATGAGGCCATCAATACATCCCCAGGGTATGATGCTGTAGGCGGACTATACTGGACCAAAGGGCCTGGAGGTATGCCTATGATTTACGGAAATGTTAACGAAATACCGCTAAATTTCATCCCACAACCACCTATTCCTGACACGATACAAAGATGTAATGGATTGGGGATGGGGCTGACACTATTTAGACTCGACATGTTTAAAGACCAAAAATTACAGAGGCCATTCTTTAAAACTGTGCAGGAACATAAGCCTGGTGTTGGAACTAAGGTATTTACCCAAGACTTACGATTTTTTGAGGATGCAGGTAGGCTTGGGTACAAGTTTGCTTGCGATACAAGATGCAAAGTAGGACATCTTGACTATGAGAATGATATAGTATGGTGACACGATACGTGACACTTATGTAACAACATAAGATGGTATAATCTCACTGCTCCGGCTCTGACCTGGCCAGGTTAGAGCCCAAAATACCATGATGAGCATTAAGAAAATACCATGATGAACATTAGGAAAATACCACAAATAGACAATATAAAAACGTAGGAGCAATGAGAAAATATGACAGAAGATAATATAGAAGGTAGTATAGAAGACGGTATAGAAAATAAAAAATATCCTAAAGGTACTTATGGATGGTTAATAGAAAAAGCAAAAGAATATGGGTGTCCACATACCAATGTTGAACAAGTTACTAAGTGGCTATGGGAAAATGGAATAACAAAAGGTTGGAACATTCACCAAGATGCAATAGAGAAAAGACTGAAAAATGCTGGTTGTAAGACAATATATAAATATAACAACAAATGCGCTCGAAAATTAGGATATAGGGACAACTCGGAACAGGTAATGCAAAGATTATATGACAAAGGAACCTGCGAACCGATGAGCATTAATGAAGACTGCGCGTCTAACTTTGGTATATACAAAGGGGAAGAAATACTTAAAATGTTTCTAGAGGCAATATTTGAAAACGCTAAATATATGAGATATGGAAATAAAGGATTTGAGTTTATTTGCAAGAATCCTAAACAAGATTTTATTAAAAAATATCCTCATCTGATGTTAGCTAAAGAAAAAGAATACAAAATAGATGTTAAAGCTAGATGTCTGAGAGATAATAAGAAGGGATGGACTGGATTTGGATATCTTATAGATTATAACAAAGTGGCAGACTATTTTATATTGACCGCATGGGACAGTAGAGACTATTTAAATATTTTTCACGTATGGATGTTTCATAAAGATAATATAGTAAGAGGAGAAAGGTTTTGGAAAAGAACCGCATTCTCTATTACTAATAAATCAAAATATATGGTCGATCTTCGAAAATACGAACTGATTGACGAATTGGAAATATTGAAAGAAGCCGTAAAGAAATATAAAGATAAGTTTATATAATACAATCGTAGGCATTACTAACATAAAACTACTGGAGAACTAGTTATACTGAAAAAACTATGCGAAGATTTAAAAGAAGAAATATAAGTGAGTAGTGAGAAATATGTCAGAAGAAATAATAGATCAATACAAAAAACAAAATATAGGAGCAATGAGAAAATATGGTAATATGACCTAATTACAAAGGACGCAAATGTTGGAAATGTAACAATATATGATACTTATATAATTAACATAAGATGGTAAACCCACTATTCCTGACTCTAATCTGACGGGATTAGAGTCTCAATTACCATAAGAATAGTGAGACATATCACTGGAACTAAATGAAAACACATTATCCTTGTATGATAAAGAATTAAAAACATAAATATAAATGATCGACATATGACACTTATGCATTAGCGTAGGATGGTATAATCTCACTGCTTGAGTCCGGGCCACGTATACAGGTCCTGGCCATATACCATAGTAGTGAGATATAACTATTAAATATGAAAATAAGTAAGCGGTGAGAAACATGACAGAAGATATAATAGAACAATACAAAAAACAGAATAAGCCAATAAAGGTCAACATTGCCTGCGGCCAAATTAAAATGGATGGCTTTATTGGGGTGGATAAAGTGAAAACTGAAGCGACGGATATTATCCAGGATTTAGAGACATATCCATGGTCATTTGAGGACAGATCTGTGGATGAGATTGTTTGTTCCCATTTTGTGGAACACGTCAAGGATTTAATATCCTTCGTCGATGAAATGCACCGCATCATGAAACAAGGAGCCAAAGCGACAATAATAGCACCTTACTACGCATCCATGCGAGCAGTTCAAGATCCTACCCATGTGAGATATATATGTGAAAGTACCTTTTTATATTTCAACAAAGGTTGGAGAGATGCTAACAAATTGGATCACTACAATATAAAATCGGATTGGGATTTCACATACGGATATGCCGTCTCTCCAGAATGGGTCAACCGTTCTGAGGAGGCTCGAGTATTTGCCATGAAACACTACATAAATGTCATAAATGACATACACATAATACTGACAAAGCGTTAAAACCAAAAAACAGTTGCGCTTATTCAATTATAGAATAGGATGGTAAACTCACTATTCCGACTCCAATCTGTCGACAAGATTGGAGTCCAAATACCATAAAATAGTGAGATATACCGCAGAAAATAAAATAATAGTCCAAGCTGTGAAAATTTAGTTTTTGACGGAAATAGATATATCGAAATTACAATAGCAAAAGTAAATTACAATAGCAAAAGTAAATAAAGAATGAGATAATATATGACAACAATTTCCCTTAACCCAATGGAACTACCGTGGTACGTCACCTTGTCAGTCATAAGAATGCTTACTGCGTACATAATATCAATGATTTTTTGTCTAACTGTAGGATATATAGCAGCGAACAACAAAATTGCTGAGAGAATCGTCATACCTATGATTGATATATGTCAGTCTGCCCCTATATTATCATTTGTACCTGTATTCATAGTTGGACTTAGTTTCCTACCTTCAGGTCTCTTGGTTGAGACAACAGCAATATTCCTCATTATGACCAATATGGCATGGAATCTTACTTTCGCATGGTATCAGGCACTGAAAACTATACCTTATGGGTTACAAGACGCAAGCAAGATCTTTGGCCTAAATAGATGGATGAGATTTAAAACTCTAGAATTACCATTTGCGTCTCTTGGCATAATCTGGAACTCAATATTAAGTTGGACAGGAGGATGGTACTTTTTACAACTTTCTGAGGCATTTACCGCAGGCAACAGGAATGTTGAACTACCAGGACTAGGTAGCTATATTGCAGAAGCCGCAATACAGGGAGATATACACGCAATGATATGGGGTGTTGTCGCTCTTATAGCAGTAGTTATCATAATAGACCAGTTAGTCTGGAGACCTGTCCTTGTTTGGGCAGACAAATTTAAGGTTGAAGGTATATCATCAGGGGGAGACAGCAAACCAACCTCTTGGTTCTATAACTTGATTAGCAAATATCATATCATACATTGGATCGATAGAAAGATTGAACCAATAACAGAAAAATTTGATAGAGTGATCATACATAATCTTCCTTCTCATAATATGCAAGGAAAGATGCTAAATGAGAATCAAAATTTTATCAAATTTAAACGTTATACAACATCTATAGGAGCATTATTAGGAATAGTATTAGTTTATTGGCTAATAGGTACCATAATAGATAGCATCTCTAATTTGACAAGAATTTTAATGAACATACCTATCGACCAATGGGAAGAAATAGGACTTGGACTATTTGTTACATTCGTAAGGGTATTAACAACTGTAATTATTTCATTATTGATAACTATTCCAATAGGGATATATGTTGGAGGCAACAAAAAATGGAGAGACAAACTGCAGATATTTATGCAGATTGGATCTTCAATTCCTGCAACCGTTTTATTTCCTATAGTTGTGATCGTTCTGATAGGAACTATTGGCCTAAATCCTGCTACTATCATCCTCATGATGACTGGCGCAACATGGTACCTCTTGTATAACATCATCGCCGGAGTATCGGCAATGCCACAAGATTTAAAAGATCTCAGCGTAATATTAAGACTAGATAGATGGACAAGGTTGAGAATGGTCACTCTTCCTGCACTATTTCCCTTCCTAGTTACTGGAGCAATTACAGCGGCAGGAGGTGCGTGGAGTACGAGTATAGCATCTGAATATTTAAATTATGGTGGAAATGCAATCTCTGCCATAGGTATTGGATCTATCATAGCCGGATCGTTGGCATGTGGTAACAACAATTTGATGATGGCAGCGACACTATCTCTGATCTTAGCTGTTGTTATTATCAACGTAACATTTTGGAGAAAACTTTATAGTATAGTCGAAGAAAAGTATCATCTTGATTAATTAATTGACTAACATACCAATTAAGGAGGCATACACATGAAGAATGATACAAAAGATGATAATGATACAAATACCCACTTGTTAGAATTAAGACACGTTGGTAAGACTCATGGAAATTGTAATGGAAGTTGTAATGGAAATGACAATGAAGAGTGTAGTGGAGTCTTTGAAGCTCTAAAAGATGTCAATTTAGTCATTGATAAAGGTGAGTTTGTTGCCATTTTGGGTGGTCCTGGTGCTGGGAAGAGTTCATTATTCAGAATCTTATCTGGTCTTGATAAACCTAGTTCAGGAATGGTTTTCCATAAAGGAGAAGAGCTAAAAGGTGTCAGTCCTTACGTAGGAGTTGTTTTTCAATATCCCACTCTCTTTCCGTGGTTAAGTGCTAGACAGAACATAGAAATTGTCCTTAAGACAAAAAAGATTCCTCCTGAAAAAAGAAAGGCTAGGACAGATGAGCTGCTGGATATTATTGGTATAAAAGACATTGGAGATCGATATCCTCGGGAATTGTCAGGCATCGCAAAACAACAGGTAGATTTTGTCCGCGCAATTGCGATTCAACCAGATATATTACTTTTGGATGAACCCTTCACTTCATTAGATATGATCAGTGCAGAAAAACTGAGAAATGAACTAATGGACATATGGCTACAGAGAAAGACAGCTACACAGGCAATTCTAATGATAACCTCAGATATAGAAGAGGCCATACTTATGGCAAATAGAATAATCATTATTGGAAAAAAAGAGAATGATGAAAAAGGTCCTGGGAGAATTATAAGCGATATTAAAATAGATTTACCATATCCTAGACAAAGAAACGATAACGATTTACAATCTATATTTAGTAAAATACACGCTATTCTAACAGGGTAACGTAGAATAGTTATCGTAGATGACAAATAATGCTAATATCAAAAATGACAATATGTTAATATCAAAAATGACAATATGTTAATATCGACAAAATGACAATATGTTAATATCGACAAAATGACAATATGTTAATATCGACAAAATGACAACTGCTTGCCAATAAATGAAAAAATGAGAGATGACAAAAATGAAAAAGGAGGTGTAAAACGATATATTTATATATGATATTATACGCAACAAGATTGCTATATCATATAAGGAATAATTCATGGTAAAAGAAATTTCAAGTCCAACAACTATAGCATCTCTTGTAGAAAAGTTTGACTTTCCATTAGGAATAGCTATAATATTATTGTGTACACTCTTAACATTGGCAATGCCAATCGTTAGAGGCAACAAAAGGAGGATATGATGGTAATAGAAGACCTCTTATATTTACTGGACTATAAGCAACTTGGATTTCCAGTCGTATCTTTCCTAATAATGGTAGTTCTCGTAATATATATAATGGGAAAAGACGAAAAGAGACAAAATAAAAGCGATCAAAGATATGAGGATCTCGTGAAACAATTTTTTCAAATAACAAGAGACATCTCTGACAAAAATAACTCTGCTCTAATGGAGATAATTGCAGAATTAAAAAATGTGACACAAAATACTGAAAGAAACATAGAAAAGACTAAAGAAATAGAAGAGATGGTGGAAAATGTGAGAGAAAAAGTAGAGGACGTTAAAGAAAAGGTCATTACCAATAAGGGTATGGCATATGTTTTCAGAGAAGGTAAGATAAACAGAATCAAAGATGATCAAGAAATAGACGTCACTCGAGAAATAGTGCAAATGAACGACCATATATTTCGATACCAATAAAATAATAAAATAAGTAAACATGACCACAAATTCGCAAGATGAGAAAATTGATAGTAAGCGCTCGCGTGCGAGAATTCTTATTGAAGCAATTCCAGTTTCCCTTGTAGCTATCAGCAGAGAAGGCAAAATAACTGACGTAAACGAAATTGCAGCACAAATTACTGGAATATCTAGACATGAACTCTTAGGAACTGATTTCTCAAATTATTTTACAGAGCCAGAAAAGGCAAGAGAAGAATTCCAGAAAGTATTTTCAGAAGGATCTGTTAAAGATTTCCCACTTGCTATTCGTCATATCTCTGGTAAAATTACCTGCGTACTTTATAATGCAACGGTATACAAAGATGATACTGGAAACATACAAGGAGCATTTGCTACCGTACATGATATTACAAAAAGAAAAATTGCTGGGAATGTCCCATGCGAAAACTCTCCATATGTCAGAAGTCTTATAGAAGCAAATCTTGACCCTCTTGTAACTATCAGTAAAGAAGGTAAGATAACTGACGCAAATGAAGCTACAGCACGTGTTACTGGAATTTCCCGTGATAAACTCATAGGAAGTGATTTCTCAGACTATTTTACAGAACCTGATATGGCTAAAAAATGTTATGAACATGTGTTATCCAATGGATTCGTAAGAGATTATCCTCTTGCTATACGTCATACTTCTGGAAGAATAACTCATGTAACTTACAATGCATCTTTATATAAGAACAAGACTGGAGAGATAGAAGGGGTATTTGCAGTAGCTCATGATATGACTGAGAGAAAGAAAGCCGAATCAGATTTATACAAAAAAAATGAAGATCTAATAAACTCTAACAAAGAATTTGAGCAATTTGCATATGTGGTTTCTCATGACCTACAGGAACCTCTTCGAACAATATATTCGTTTGCAGAGTTTCTAGAAACAGATTATAAAGGGAAGCTAGATAAAAAAGCAGACGAATATATAGAATTTATCACATCATCAGCCAGACGTATGCAACAAATGATCAACGACATACTTGATCTATCTAGAGTCGGAACAAGAAGAAAAGAGTTCACACCAACAAACATAGAAAAAATTATAAACATTGTGATTGAAAATCTTAGAGGTTCCATCAATAAACATAAGGCAACTATTACATATGACATTCCGTTACCAACAATCATAGCAGACGAGATGCAAATTATTCAATTGTTACAGAATTTGATAGATAATGGTATCAAATTTCATAGAGAACACGAGCTTCCAATGGTACACATATCATTCAAAGAAGAGGATAACGAATGGATATTTTGCATAAAAGATAATGGCATTGGAATTGAAGAGAAATATTTTAAAAAATTATTCGTCATATTTTCAAGATTACATGGGAAAGATGAATATTCCAGCACAGGTATAGGATTAGCAATTTGCAAAAAGATAGTTGAACGTCATGGGGGAAGAATTTGGTTGGAATCAAAATTTGGGCAAGGAAGCACATTTTACTTTGCAATTCCCAAAAAATCTGGAAGAAATGACAATCAATAGAAATGATAATCAATAGAAATATATAGGAGAATATATATATGATACAAGCGGAATGTCAAAACAATATAAAACCTATTGACGTACTTATTGTAGATGATAGCAACTCAGACATAAGAATAACAGAAGAAATCTTTAAGAGAGGAAAGGTACACATAAATCTACATGTAGCCAAGGATGGTATATACGCCTTAGAACATTTGGAAAAATCAAAAAGAGGAGAAGCTACACGTCCTGATCTTATATTACTAGACCTAAATATGCCAAGAAAAGATGGAAGAGAGCTCTTAGAAGAAATTAAGTCAGACGACGACTTCAAAAGTATACCTGTATTAATAATGACCGTTTCAAAAGCTCAAGAAGATATATTGAGATCATACAACCTACATGCCAACGCCTACGTAGTAAAACCTATCGGACTTAGCGAATTCATGACAGCAATAAAATCAATTGAAGATTTTTGGTTCACTATAGTAAAATTGCCAACAAATATATAACGGAGTAAGATGTCCAATTCATATATTTTGAGAAAAGTCTCAGTAGGCTCTTCCTATACTCTATAGCAGAGGAAATACTTCAATATAACTGACTTCTACAATTACAGTGCAAAAAATAAAAAATAATACGATACGCAATTTTTCCAAATGGACAAAACAACATTCTTCACATTGAGAACAATCGTCACATAAAATATTGGAGATCACCCTTGATAGAACGTGATAAAATCATATACAACAAACTGGAAAGGGCTGTAGAACTCATATCTCTTCTTTATAGGCAAGATCTAATTACAAAGGCATATATCGTTGGTTCAGTTGCGAGAGGAGTCGCTAAAGACAAATCTGACATAGATATCTTTCTTATAGATCCAAGGTTTGAGGAAACCAATACACAATTACTTCCTGATGTGGAACATTATAATATAAAAAAATTGATAGATTATCTAAAATCAATAAACGTAAAATTTGAGAAATTAAATATCCCAACAAAAGAGACGTTTGGATTCTATTTTCAAATATACAAAGATGAAATTTTCCATATTATGTATAGTGACAAATTTGAGTCAATAGAATCTAATGAATATCTGAAGATCACAAAAGCATATTGCAATGGAAACGTATGTCATTAACTGGGTGAAGACAAATCAAGAAATATGCAAGAAGAGCAACAAGAAAACTCTTCCCATGAGAAGCTTTATATACTTTAACATACTACTGTTATTTAGTTATTTAAAATATATCAGAAAGGAAAATGATAAAGACTGATAAACTGAATGCCAACAACTGCTGCACATATGGATATTTCCTGGAAATACGATAATAGACAAACATCTTTTTTACCGAAACTCGTTATGTCACATTAGACATAGAAAACACAAAATGTCTGATACACTAAGAAATATAGATAGAGCGTACACTAGAGAAAAAGAATGACAATAACAAAGGTTACAAAAATAGATATATAGAGAGTACACAAAAGAAAAAGGAGGATAACAACGAACATTGTAAAAATGGTAAAACAATAAAAATAACAAACAAGTAAAAATAGTAAAACGGTTCCAAAAAGGTTATGATTGCGAGTTATTATTCGCATACAGTATAAAATAGCTAAAGCTATCACAAGGAATAAATTATGGAACCAAAACCAATATATTTTAACAAAGAGGCGCCCGAGTTTAATCTTGGGTTGTATGGAAGACCGGAAAGATTAGCCGCGAATAGGGTAGTGATATGTGTCATTACGGAATTCGGACTTTGCAACGATGCAAAAATGCAGGCTCATCAAATTAACGCATTAATTGAATCGTTACAGGTATCAACTGGACACTTTAAAGAACCTAGATCGAAGGTTAAATTAAAGAGCGCATATATAAAGCAAAGACACTCAACCAAGCCGATCATGGCAAAAACTCCAGACATGTCAAACGAACATGCTGGTGAGGGCTCCTTAGTAGAGAGTGCCTCCTAATAATGGAGACACAATGATCACAGAGGTAGAAAGTTCAAAATCGTCACTAGATACAGTATCAGTGATTGGTCCAGCATCTACTCTTAAACCAGACACATATTACGACACGACCATAAGGGGATGTGCGAAGAAATGCCCATGCCGGGTCTGGGCACAATGTCATCGATATGTAGACATCACAGAACGACAGAAAAGACTAAAATACAAAGATAACAAGATCTGGGAAGAGATACATAGCTGGTATGACAACACCTTCCGTATGAAATATGAATATAGCGACATATTTGGAAACGGATAATACACGTGCACATAACCATATATATAGGATACGACACCGGCATGTATTAATTGTACAACAATTGATTATTGATTATATATTCACAAGGTGACAAAAATGGCAAATGTAAGAAGCAGCATCAAAATAGACGAACTAACGCCAGGTGAGATAACAGAACTACAAGCAGCGCTAAAGACTGCAAGGCCAATTATCGAGATTAGAGAATTGGTAAAAGAAATATGCGACTTACCTCCAGACAGGGCAAAAGAAATTCTGTGCAATATGGCCAAAAAAGCTGATGAGAAATCTTTCCATAAAAGCGGATGGGAAAAGTATATATTAGACTCCATCGAAAAGCATATATAATCAATATCTTCAACATCGAAAAGCATATATAATCAATATCTTCAATTTTCTGATCTTTTTATCGACATTACAGTAGCCAACAAGGTGATATGGATGAACAAAACTAGCAATATATTTCATCTTCCAAAAGAAGAACACAAATTCAAGGAGGCAATAAGACCTATCGAAGAATGTAAGCTTATAAGTAGCAGATCATCTGAAGACATAGAAGGACCAAAAATTGAAGAGGTGTATGAGTGTTCATGTGGAAATATAAAACTTACACAAAAGAGTATTATAACAAATGCTGACAACCCAGAAAATGGCAGTATTGAAATTGTACACCTTGAATCAGATGGATGTGTATTATAATGGAAGATGAAGCCGATCTAAGTAAACTGTCAATGAAACAATTGTTAGAGCTAAAAGCTAGAATAAAGGCTGCTAGACCAGTTGCCAAATATAGATCAATAGTAAAAGAAATATGTGATCTACCTCCAGAGAAATCAAAAGAGGTCCTATGCCAAATGGCCAAAGATGTTGAAGAAGAATCCATTAATGGTGGATGGCAAAAGATAATACTAAGTGCTATTAAAACTCAAATGGAGTAATGGCTAAAGAATCTACAAAGGTAACACTATGCACATACTGAAATTAGCAACATCAGGAATATTGGGAACTCTAACAGTATCTGGATTTATAGAACGCGAAATGAACAATCCTGACATTGAGACTGTTGAACCAATAGACACGGTAAGTATCATCGTACCTAGCCTAGACGAAGAACCGTTTATAAAAAAGTGTTTGTCTTCCATAAGAGGTCAATCTATCATCCAAGAATACCCGCAATATTTTGAACTGATATTGGTGGACTCTGGTTCCAGAGATAATACGGTAAAGATAGCAGAACCATACGTGGATAAGATAATCACTACAACAAAGCGTGGTAAATTAACAGCAAGAAATTTGGCTATATGTCAGGCTGAAGGAAATGTGATAGTATCTGCTGATGCAGACAGCTATTTTGGTCCATTCTGGCTCAATGGATTATTAAAACCTTTCAACAATCTAGAATACGATAATCTAGCGTGTGTAGTAGGCTCCACATATGATCCGTACATTCCGGGTATACCAACCCCAATTAGAAACATTGCAGAATTCCTAGATAGAAATATAATAAATCCAAAACGTATTGTCGGTAGGAACAGCGCCTTTTGGAAACACTTATTCTACAAGGTTGGAAGATTCGATGAAACAATAAACCAAATGAACATTGACGCTATGCTTCAAGAAGAAGAATATGGATTTGGAGAGAAATTATCAAAATTGGGAAGGATAGTATTTAAGATGAATGCGAACTGTCTGCATCTAGGTGGACAGAGAATAGGTTGTCGTATAGGAACAACAAATGACAAAATATGTAGTAAATATGGCATAAACATTGAGAGATTTGGATAACATTTATGTACACAATATTGGTTCCGACATATGGTATTAAGGGACTGTCAATGCTTGATGATCTACTATACAGTATATCCAAATTTGACAATCCAAGTCTGGACAATATTATAGTATCTGACGATGGAAGTAATGCTGACACAATTCCAATGCTAAGTTCATTAGTAGATAAATATAGTAACACGTTCGATATAATACCCATATACAACCAAATATACCATTCATTTTCAAAGACAGTAAACAGAGGGCTTGAAATATCAAACCGTAATAACGACGTCCTTCTGCTGAACAATGACATGTTGGCAATGACAAGTTTTGAGCCATTTGTTGAGTTTATAAAAGAGAAACAAAACAACTATCAAAACAATGATCGAAACAATGACCAAAACAACAATCATAACAAGATTGGTATCATTGGAGCCAAACTTTTGTATCCAAACGACACTATTCAACATGCTGGAATGGCTCGCATGAGACTTATAAAAAGATTTAGACATATATACAAATACAGAAACTCCGATCATCCTCCAACAAACGATCCAAGAAAATATATAGCTGTCACTGGAGCTTGTCATTATATTAGAAGAGATCTAATAGATAAAATAGGTTATTTTGATGAAAACTACATCCTTTCATATGAGGATGTTGACTATTGTCTAAATGCTCAATACAATGGATATGAGGTATGGTACATACCAGACGTTGTAATGACTCATCTTGAATCTGCTACAAGAACCGACCCATATAGCGAACAGAACAGAGCGCTATTATGGAAAAAGTGGGGCGGTTCATATGAAACCATAAGAGCTAGTCAAAATATTCCTGACGATGATCTTGACGTAAAGGTAGTAGAAGCATCAGGTATAACAGGTTTATATACATTGCTCAGAAAATTTTAAGATATAAGAGATCGATCATAATATGAGCATCAAGTATATAACTGTAGTAAACGATTACAATACATTATACAATTCTTTACTACAGAGTGTTGGAATAACCAACAATAACGTCATTATCATAGACAACACTCTAGATAACAGACCAATAAGTAACAGATATAATGATACAATAGAAGAACTCTTAAAAGACAACAGTGACAATAACTCTACATGGCTAGTATTCTGTCACCAAGACTTTTATATTGGAGAAGATTTACTACCAAGACTACTCTGCCTAGACAAAAATTGTATATATGGCCCAATTGGCATATCTTCAAACTATAATAAGCTACTAGGAAGAATAACTCAAAATAATAATACATACATAGGAGCAGTATGTAACGATTGTGAAATAGATACTCTTGATGCCATGTGTATAATAGTAAATCTGGACACTGTTAGAGATTACAATCTAATATTTGATGAAAACTTCAAATACCATTTTTATGTCGAAGATTTCTGTCTTCAAGCAAGAACAAAAGGCATACCAACAAGAACACTACAGATGAATTGTCAACACATGTCGAGAACTCTACGTGGAGATTTAAACTCTCGTGAGTTTTTAGACTCTCGCAGTATACTAATAAAAAAATGGGGACCTATAAGAACAACTACAGGATCCCATGGATATCCATCTTCAACACCAATACTCATAACAGCTTCCATTTTATCATTGTTAGCATATGTTATATACAAAGAATATAAACGACATAAATAGACCGCACAATAATTACTGAACAATAATTACTGAACAATAGCTACGTCACCATACAGGAGAAATATTATGGACATAGAGATAGAAGAAATGAACTATGCATACGACGCAATAAAACTAAAGTTGCATATGAGAAAACTGTTGACAGACCACGCAATATTTACCAAACAACTGATAGTTGACATCCTTGGAGATCTTCCTGGCATTGATTATACAATAGACAGACTAATCAGAAGCCAGGAACAAACTGGAAATTGTTTCAGATCTTTCTTTGGAGATGTTGCTGCAAATAACCTGGTTACATTACTAAAAGAGCACGTTATAATAGAAATAGATTTTTTGAAATCAATAAAAAATGGAAATACTGAAGATGCAGCTACTCTTGAGGACCAATGGACAACAAATGCGGAAAATATATCTACATTTCTTGGCACAATTAATCAATATTACTCAATAGATGAATTGTCAGATATTTTCAAAACATGTCTAATACTGACAAAATACCAATTCATCGCCAGAATGGATGGCGATTACAACGCAGAAATTATGTATTTCGATATGGGATTAAATCACATACTGAGAATATCTGATTGTTTGACAGACGGACTTGTTGAAAACTTTTCAGAAGATTAAATATATGAAAACGATAATCCAGACAAGTGCGCACTCACCAATATGTAGCTTGTCAACTCAGAATATTATATACGTATCACATATTCCACTAATTTCACCTGGATTATCAACTCCATATATAGAAGATTTATCGTGCAACATGATCAATGTTAAGGCAACATGTAAAGGGTCACTACAAATTGCTACCATACCTCCACAGGCTGACATATACATATATGAAGAAATTCATGGAGATTATGTAAAAAGAACAGAAAAAACTGGAACCATGATAAGCCCTTCTGTTATAGCCGATATAGAATGTACAGGCCCGACAAGGTCTAACAGGTTTAAGTTGACACTTCCAGGATATGTTAATGTTGAAGGAATATTGGACATAACAGATGGAACTATTTACCAACTGTATATAATAATGGAAGGATATACTGCTACAGGACTTGGACAAGAAAACCTCTTGATTCCAGCATTAGCCATTGGAGGGCTTATGCTATTCTTGGCTGGAGGAATAGATACAAAACACAAATTTGGAGATTATGACAAATACAAAGAAATATACGAATAACTTATTGGAGACAGTACTATGACACAAAGATTTGGAATACATTATATTAACGGATTGCCGAACAGTTTATCAGACATATCAACAAAGAACTCATACGACATACCATTACTAGAAAATTTGCCTAATAGCATTTCTCAAATTGGTGGACAATCAACATCATCCGTTTATATATCATCAGATCCATCAGGAGCTAGAATATTTGTAGATGGTATAGAACAGACTGGATTCAATACGCCATCAATGATAACTGACATGTACTCAGGACATCACAGTTTTAGACTGACTTCTCCTGGATATGTAGACATAGAAAGCGAGATGCCTTTGGAACCTGGAAGAACTTATAACATATTTCTAACAATGGAAAAGTCAATGTCGACATATGGTTCAACATCTACAGATATATCTGGAATCGTTATGTTGCTTGCACTTGGCTTAATAGGCTATTTTTTACTTAGAAAAGAGAAGATATAAAGAAACATATTATCAATAACGAAACTCTCACCAAAATTATAGTATATCAAATTTATCATGTAGACATGATAACCAAAATAAACAGAAAATAAACAGAAAATAAACAGAAAATAAACAGAAAATAAACAGAAAATAAACAGAAAATAAACAGAAAATAAACAGAAAATAAACTGAAAATAAACAGAAAATAAACTGAAAATAAACTAGATAAATGGAGGAAAATATATGGCACAAGGAAACTATCCAGAAGATACACAAAACTTGATAAGAAGAGCTCAACAGACTATTGGAGGAACTCCAATACTAGACCTCACTAATTGGCAATCTCCAAGATACATATCCGGAGATTCCAGAACAGTGTCATTAACTGACATACCAACACCACAGGGAGCATGTCACAGTATAGACGTTAAGACTACTGTAAATGGTACAAGTAGCAAATGTCCAATAGGTGTAGAGACCAGTATAATTATTTGCACAGGTCCAGCTCTAGGGACATGTCCAACTGTTACAACCGTTGCATGTCCAAGTGGTGGCACAATTGGCCCATCAACATATGTCAATATGATAGCATCATTTACAATGGGAGATGCACAGAATAACGTGGTTGTAACATTCAAATATGTACTGAACGGCGTACCAAAACAAGAACAACTGACAGTCAACGTAGTGGCAGGACCAAACTATGTATACGCGTTTGCGACCAACCAGCAATATCCAGCAGACACGTCCCTGGTACTGTATGGTGCAGAAATACTGGTATAAAAGGTAGCAACAAGGCAATAAGAACAAAATGTCAGATATCCAGTCGAACATATGAGTAAAAATATTACGTTAAAATATTATACTCATTATATTCTTCTGGATATCATTCCAAATTTTAAACTTGACAATAATTAATGACAAACAATAGACAACAAATAACAAATAGCAACTAACAAATGGAGATATTATGACACAAGGAAAATATATATCTGAAGATACACAAGAATTACTGATAAGAGCCGGACAAATTCTGGGAGAGACACCAGTACTAAACCTCACAAATTGGCAGATGCCCATATCTATGGATGGTCCAAATGTACCAAGTGGATCGTGCAGCCGCATAACTTTAAAGAATACGATAGCTGTAACAGATACAAGTATACTAATATGTACCGGAACAGCTACAACGACGTGTGCAGCAGAAGGTTCGTGTCCTACTGGAGGTATTGTATCTCCAACCAAATATGTAAATATGATAGCCACAGTCAATCTTGTTGGAGTAGCGCAGACAGGTGTAGTAATACAATTTAATTACCTTATAAACGAGATTCCGATTACAGATCCATCGATAACACAGGTGACTGTCAACTTGAATCCAGGAAATAATACCGTCTATCTATTCCCAACAAACCGCACATATAGCCCAAGTACAACCATAACACTATACGGAGCGACGATAGTATCACAATAGCTAAAGCCATAGTCTCAATAGCTGAAGCCATCATCGTCCTAGAAAGGTAAATATACAAAAATATTGATACCAAACAGAGCGCTCCAACTTGACACACTTACATTATTCTTCTGAACACGAAATATCCAATTTGCAAGAGACGGGTACAATAATTTTCATTACCGACCCATCTGGAGCAAATATATACATAGACGACGTTCTTCAGCCTGTAAAAACGTCAACATCGCTCATAGTTCCAACAGGAAATAGGACAATAACTTTTACAAAAGCCGGATACACATCTTATACAGAAACTGTTTCTGGACTAAAGAAACATCAGATTATAAAAGTGTGTGCAATACTTGGACAGATAGTATATATAATAGATAGTGGCATAGTAATGTGCACAACAACAGATATAGCGTCATGTCCAACAACTCCAATAATATGTCCAGCAACTATTAATCCGTTAGACTATATAAATTTGGCAGCAATAATCAACTCAACCACACAAAAGACAGTAACGGTAAAATTTACGTATACATTAGGTAATGTAACGTATTATGACAACGCTACGGCAAATTTATCAACAGGAACAAATACTATATACGCTTGGTCAACAAACAGAAGATACGATGTAAATACAGTAATAACACTGATAGACGTGTCCATTATATCATAGAATAATATAGTAAAGAAGAACAAAGAGAATTGTCTGAACAATAATAAAAATACCAACAACAGGAGACTAAAATATGATGTTTGAAGGTGCAACAATAGATGATTTGAAAAAGAATGGTACATGGGCAAAAGCTATCATAGTGGAGAACGAAAAACACGGTACACCATTAGGGGCTACTACGGAAAATAAAGAAACAGTGGCCAGTGTCTTCTTTGAAGTTGAAAAAGGTAAAAGACTTCAAATAGCAAAACACGTCGATTTTTTAGATATTGAGGGAATAACAAGGGACAATAACGTATATTATCTGAATCTGGCAATTATTGGAGAAGGGAAACTTTACATATCAGACAAAATATTATATAAAGAGACAATAGAACAAAGACTTAAGACACTAACAATACTTGTACCAATTTATCAATAGCTAAGAAAGGGCTAAAGCTGTCAGCTATCATACTAACAACGTTAACAGATATCAGCAGCATACTTATACTAATACAGATATTAACACACCTACTTTGTAACAAATGAGGTATTATGATAGAATACAAGGTGGAAGACACACAATCTCCAAATTTCAAAGTTGCAACAGTATACCCAATACAAGACATTGAAAATCTCTTTGTAGATATTTCAATATACGACATCAAAACTATAAATCAATCAGCTAGAGTAATTATTCAAGTTCCAGAAGATTTCATAAAAAAAGTAAGCGAAAAGACTGGAATAGAGATATCAGACAGAGTAGCACAAGGTATAGCTCCTGATCACAAGAAATATCTTGCACTCACATTAGACAAAAATATTGGCTTATTACATGCAGAAAGAAAATAACTATATAACATAAACAAAAGAGGAAAATATATAACATAAACAAAGGAGGAAAATATATGACATTAGTAGAAGTAACAAAAAAGGAATTAGTATGGAAACCATACTACGACCAAGACATGATTAGAATGGCATTAATAGCAGAATTAGACGCAACAAACTTATATCAGAGTTTTTTATTACATCTAAATGATGAAAGTGCCAAAAAGGTAGTAAAACATATAATGGACGAGGAAAAAGAGCACATTTCGGAGCTTCAATGTTTGCTAATGAAACTGGACGAAACGCAAGCAGAAAAGATGACAGAGGTAGATGCATCAACATGCATAGCAGATGGTCATGAATAACATAACTGGAAAGTAGCATATATAGATAACAAACATTAGATAAATATCAAACAAAGGAGGAATTAAACATATGGATATACCTTTACAAGGAGCGGAAGTACTTAGAGAAAAAGCAAGATGTGGACAAACTAAACATCAAAAATATGGTACGTATTTAACTGTTTTAAAGGAAAAACCAGAGATATTAGTATATCTTATCGAACATATTGATAAAAGTCCTAACGGCGAGATACTTGTAAAAGCCGTAGATATGGCACCGGCAATGGGACCTAGTTTTGAGAAACTTGGAGAGACAGCAATTGGTTGGGGACTGAAATTTGCACTATTCACACACGGAATATTTCTATCAACAACGGAAAGTAAAGAGATAAATCCAAAGACTAACAAAGGATATATGTTGCTAAGATTAAGAAGAGCAAAGGCTGGAGACGTACTATCAGAAGGTCTAGCAAAGTATCTCGAACCGGCTGGTGAAGACGATCCTGATAACCCAGTAGAGCAGTGTGGAACACCTACATACTTGCTATGACGACAATATAGAGAAATATAAAAAACAGAATTTTACATGATCAAATAAAATCTGTTGATACAATATCAACTCCAAACCATGAGAACATACGCATTAGCGCATGTTCATCCATTATTTTTTTATTATACAGCGATCGATAATCGGCGACTAAAGGTCGAACTACTGTCCTAATTCTAGCATTTCTACATACATCTATCATAATCACAGTATTTCTGTATAGAAAAAGTTTATATACTTTTGGCACATATAAGTATTATCCCTTAGCACATATAGAAACGCCCAGACGTTAGTTGACAAACCTTAGATTTTCAGATGTGCAACAAATTCTATACCGTACGCATTCTCACTTACCTATATGACAATATCACAAAAGTTGAAGAATGAATCTTAGAAGAAAGGGATAGAGTTTTCCTAAGAGACATTAGTAAAGACATCAATAGAGATACTATGATACAGAAAACGCCAGTGTCAACAAGAATATTGTTTATCAAATAAAAAATACTACGCAAAGGAGAAACTAAACATATGGAAATACCTTTACAAGGAGCGGAAGTGCTCAGAGAAAAAGCAAAATGTGGACAGACTAAACACCAAAAGTATGGATCATACCTAGATGTTATAAAAGAGCGTCCAGACGTTGTACAATATTTGCTTAAGAATATTGATGAAAGTCCTAAAAAAGAGATACTTGTAAAAGCTGTCGATATAGCAAAAGAACTAGGGCCATATTTTGCAAAACTTGGAGATACTGCAATTGGCTGGGGACTGAAATTTGCACTATTCAATGAGGGAATATTTATATCAACTACAAAAAGTAAAGAGCTTAATACTGACACCGGTCAATATTACATGCTACTTAGAATGAGAAGACCAAGACCTGACGATGTTTTGTCGGAAGGTCAAAGGAAATATCTTGAACCGCCTGAAGAACCTGATGCTGATAAACCAGTTGATCAATGTCAAATAAAGACATAGACGACATGTTAACAACAGCCAAAAAGAACAGATAAAGCTGTCCACCAAAAAATTGATAAAGCTGTCCACCAAAAAATTGACAAAGCTGTCCACCAAAAAATTGATAAAGCTATCGCATAAAGAAATCAAGGAAAATATAAATGTCGAACAAAGTAGATACCGCCCTAGAAGTCATGGAATTATTTAGGAGATATGATTGCAACACATATCTTGTTGGTGGTAGCATTA
>Ga0187878_1001160_pt1 | contig 26686 bp, 17 predicted proteins | sample June2016WEW_17_1_FD_132979 | JGI IMG/M metagenome (GOLD analysis project Ga0187878, IMG submission 132979) | Peatland microbial communities from SPRUCE experiment site at the Marcell Experimental Forest, Minnesota, USA - June2016WEW_17_150 | ecosystem: Environmental > Terrestrial > Soil >...
ACATGATGCAATTATCCAATATATAGAACACTATACGAAGCCGGGTGATCTGGTGCTCGATCCCATGTGTGGATCAGGATCCACAGCGTTAGCCGCTTTGATGACAGGCCGAAAAGCTGTTGCGTTAGACCTCTCACCCGCTGCTACATTCATAACGAAGAACTACTGCACACCTATGACTGTCAGGGAACTCAAAGAGGGCTTCCATGATCTCGAAGCGAAGATCATATCCGAGATGAATTGGCTTTATGAGACACGATGCGACAGATGTGGCGGAAAAGCCATCACTATGCACATGGTTTATTCTAAGGTTTTCCAGTGTCCACGATGTTTAGAAAAGGTACCATTATTCGATTGCGTTGATGTTGAAGTACCAGCAAAGGTCCAGACGAAAGATCAGCCTATTAAGATGAAGAAAGTTTCCGTTTGTCCTCATTGCTTAAAAAAAGATCACATTGAGGAGATCAATACTCGGAGGGAGAGGTTTGGCTCCATACCTGTTCTGGTTAGTTATGAATGTCAAGGGAAGTGTAAGCCGAAGCGTGATGAACGTCGGTATAATGATCTTGATCCTCGGAAGAGGGAGTATTTCGAGAAGTATGATTTAGCCAAGATAAAGGAAATAGAATCTAAGGAAATACCATACTGGTATCCAGATGCCGAACTTGCTGAACACATTCCATACAGAATGCTTTATAAAAAGGATTTTAGGCAGGAAGATGCTAAACAGTTAAAAGATCTTTTTACAAAGAGAAATCTATGGGCGTTAGCACTACTTAAAAATAAAATTGAAGATATTAATAATGATTCACTCAAGAGTCAATTTTTATTTATAATGAGTTCGTTTTTATTGAATCTAACAAAATTATATAAATATCGTGATTCAGGTGGCGGTCAACCAACCGGTAATTATTATATTCCTCAAATAAACAGAGAAAACGAAGCATGGTCAGCATTTATTAGAAAATTTCAAAATATTATTGAAGGTATTTCTACACTAAATATAAATGAAGATAATCTAAAAAATATTGTTATTTCTACTGATAATGCATGTAATCTCCATGATATCCTCTCAAATTCTATTGATTATATTTTCACTGATCCTCCTTATGGTGGCAACGTTCAATATGGTGAATTAAATTTCGTCTGGGAAGCTTGGCTTGGGTTTAACATTCACTGGTTTGAAAAAGAAATTATTGTTAATGAACCACGAAATATTACTGAAGATGACTGGAAACGAATGATGACTGAAGCAATGAGTGAATGCTTTCGAGTATTAAAACCGGGCAGGGGAATTTCTCTCTGTTATCACGATACTGATCCCAAAACTTGGCAACTTGTGCAAGATATTATGGCTGAAGTAGGTTTTTTAACTGATAAAAATGAAAAAGTCCTTTTTATAGATACTAATCAAAAAACTTACAATCAAAGTCAAGCAAATAAAGTTACTAAACGAGATTTAATCATTAATTTGCGTAAACCTAAGCCAGGTGAAGTTTCAGCATATATTCAGTTTACTGGTAATGAAGAACTTACTACTTTTAATGAAAAAGCTGGAACGATTATTAGAGACTTTCTCGAAAAACATCCAGCGTCAACTAAAGACCACATCTATGATGAAGTAATTAGTCGAATGGTTAAGAGGAACCTGTTGCAGGATCATAATTTTGAGGACGTGCTTCGATTAGTTGCAGAACCCAATAAATCTTTAAATGGTTTAAGCTCCTTAGAGCGTTGGTATCTTAAGGGATCTGAACTTGATATAATAGACACGGCCGAGACAGAGAAAGAGGAAAAAGCGTCTGAAAAAATTAAAATATTTATTGAAAATAAACTAAAAAAATTTCCTGAATTAGATGGCATTCATTATAGTGATCTTTTTGAATACTATGTATATACAGTAATTGAAAAACCAAGAAGAGAACTTGTTGATTGGCTTCTTGAATACTTCTATCTAACAAGTGAAGGAACTTATAGGCTTCCTAAAACCTCCGATGAAGAAAAGGTTAAGACTGATGGTCGTAGCAGAGGTCTAAACCGGAGAATTCGACGTTTCGTTACTTATATTGAGCGTGGTGTACCTGTTCCGGATGAAGAGAAGCCTGATAATGCTACTTTAATAAGTTGGATTTTTCACTGTAGGCGTTCTGGTCTCTTTGCGGAGGGGAAGTTGCTTTATGAGCGTGGTGGCTTGGTTTTAGATGGGTTGAGTGAGGCTAATCTAGTGGAGCTCGATGAAGCCTACCAAGTATGCGGAAAGATGATAGATGAAGGAAAAAAGGAGGCTAAAAAGTGACACAACAAGATATAACCTCAATTAGAGAACCTCTAGGTGAAATCTGTAAAATTCCAGATCACATTATTTCCGTATACTCTCTAGAAAAACACATTTGGAAAGACAGTAACAGTACCGAAGCAATAAAAGAGAGAGAGCCAGAAATTCAAACAATCATTGATTTCCAAATAGATCCTGTAAGATATTTCCTAAATGATATTCTAAGAAATATTGCAGCGCCTTACAAGCCAGAGGATCGCTCCAACACAATAGGCCAAGGGTACTGGATTCAAGCAGAATTCGGTTCAGGAAAATCTCATCTGATGTGTTTCCTAGGCGCTTTAGCTCTCGGCTCCGAAAATGCATGGAATCTTATCAAAGAAAAAGAAGAAAAAATTGGCAGAGGCAGAAGAGAAAGTCTATACCAGTTCTGGGAAAATGGATTAAAACAAAAAAATCAGGGATCAAATAAAGGAATATTCGTTATAGTGAAGACTCTTGTAGGCAGCGGAGGAGGCACGATAGGTTTAGCTGAAAGCAGGAGATCTTTCACTGAATACATACTTGAGGCTGCCAAAGATCAAATTCAGAAGGAATTAGGTAAAAATATCTCTCTATATCCCGCTGAATTGCTCGTAGATAGATTTCTAAAAAATGATTTAGAAAGATACTCTAATGATCTTCGAAAATTCCTCAAAGATCCAATATATTTTGAGGAAGATGAATATGAAGACCTCAACGAATTCATAAAAAATATGCAGGAAAATAAATCACCAGATTATAAAAAAAGTTGTGGCAATAAACTATGGAAGTTTTACACTGATTATTTGAAAGTAAGACCACAAATAGACGCTGAAACGGAAGACATTCTAAGACATTTGGTAATAAGTATTCTTGATGAAGGCTACAGCGGCGTACTATTCCTGATAGATGAAGTAAGCCTTTTTATGAAAGATCGAGATGAAAAAAGCAGATCCGACGACGAGAAGACACTAGTAGTTTTATCAAACAGACTCGCGAAGGTCGATAATCTTCCAGTTTGGACCGTATGTGCTGCTCAGCAAGCAATTGAAGCAAGAAGCGCAGGTACAAAAAATATCATAGCTGAAGATCGATTAAAATTGGTGCCTCTTCTAAATGAAGCCAATGACTACTATAAAATCGTCTTATCGAGGGTTAGAGAGATAACAAATCCAAAACTCATTGGAGGCTATTACAATTACTATAGACGCGGATTCTCGTGGCCGACTAATATTGGTCAAGATGAATTCGAGAGATTTTTTCCATTCCATAAAACAGGAATAGAAGTTTTAAGGGATATAACTCATGAATTAACGACTGCACGATCCGCTATACACTTTATGTACCAAACCCTAAAACTTCAGATTAAAAAGAAAAATAATGAATTAATTAGAATATGGGATTTCTTCGATGAGGCTTTAGTTTATGAAGAAGATCCGAGTGGAGTTTATGCTGGGTTAGTAGCTATTAAGACAAGTAAGGAAAATGAATATAAAATCTATGAGACTTGTAAGACATATTTAAATGAGCAAACAAAAGGTGTCATAAAAGTTCATAGGGAAAAAGCAATTAAAATATTGCAAGTTCTGTTTTTATACTACATTGCACATAGGAAAATCCAGGGTTTAACTGCTGAAGAAGTAGCTAATGAAATATTAATAGAAAAGAATTCCGGAACAACTTTAAATGAAAATATTGAACATTATGAATACATTTTAGATGCGCTGAGAAAAGAACTAAGACAAATAATAGAGGAAAAAGATGAAGAGGGAAAATCGAGATATCGGTTTAATCCAGTAAGTCAAGGAATTGATCCTAGAGAAGTATTCAACAAGGCGAAAAATGAGGTAGAATCCTCCGAAAAATTACAAAAAGAAGCGTGGGACTATCTCCTTGAGTTTAGGGAATGGCCTTTAAAAACGAGAATGATGACTCTGGATTTATCATATGGAAATAAATCCATTTTCAGCGATATAGCCTCAAATACAGAGAACATCATATCCATCAATTGGCAAAATGGAGAAATATTAGGGCTTTCGTTAGAGAAAGATCTAACCAAGTATCTGTCTACTGATATTCCATTTCCAACAATTAAAACCGATGAGACCGATTATGACTTTCTAATTTTAATCGGTAAAAATAGCTTAGACGATTCTAATATCACTAAATTACTAACAACACAAAACGATCCAAGAATCATCATATGGGCTCCAGGGGAAATCAAACAAGAAGAACAAGAATTACTCATCAACTTTGCAGCCTACAGAAAAATGATCAATGATTGGAACACAAAAGAATCTGAAGACGCAAAAATCGTAATTCAATGGGTTTCTGATCAATTACGGACAGAAATTGGTAAAACACTACAAATAGTCAGTGCCCAATTTGACCGAGGAAAAATTGATGCTTTAAACAACAGAAACATGAGTTTCCAGATGGTAGGAGAATTCGAAGCAATAATCTCACCAATCGTTGATAAAATCCTAGCCACCGTATACGAGTCAAAAATAATCTCTTACCCTCAAAATACTCCCTTCCAAAAAGAAGAAGCAACTAAAGTAATCAACGGTATAGTCACAAAAGGATCCATACCAAGAGACATTAAATTAGGAAAAAATGAAAGCGCTGCACAAAACTTTGGTTCCGCTCTTATGATTACAAGCTCCTCAAACTGGAGGCAGTTAGATACAACCTCAAACCCCTTTATAGATGCATTATGGAAGTTCATTGACTCAAACATTACAGATAATAAACAATCAATCAAATTACAGACTATCTATAAAAATTTCATGGGAATCAAAGGCTATGAAGGTAAAAATTTTGGTTTAACAAAACATGTTATCCAAATTTATTTACTTTGTTTAGTTAAACAAGGTAAAATTAAAATCAACTTAACACAGAAATCGGGACTTACTTCCGAGTATATCGACTACTCAAATATTAGTCAAACTGAGTTCAATGCTAGAATATTATCCGGCTTTATAGATATAGTTAAAATGATAAAGCCTGAGAACTGGGAAATTTTAAGGCCTTATTTAGGAGTTCTCATAGGTGAAGAAATTCCATTTGATTGCACCGATGAAAAAATCGTTGAATATAGAGAAAAATTAAACACTTTATTCAAAACTGAAAAGGAAATAGCCAATACCCTTGTTGATCGAACAAACATACTATTCAATAAAATATATGCAATAAACCCCTACAGCTCAGATATAGCTAATTTCAAGAAACTATTCAACCATGAACTGGGCGAGGATGAAATCAATGGTGCCCTCTATGCCCTCAAAATTGCCTTTAACTACGATGCTTTTGAAACCGAAACCTCTTCTCAATCTGAAATCGACGACTTAAAGATAAAATTCAGCCACTATAAAAATATGAAAACCTTCATGGAAAATGAGAACGATCTTTTACTAGCCAACACTTACAGAAAATATGACTTCCCAAAGATTACCGAACTAAATAATGTCATAACTAATATCGAATTACTTGATCAAAAATTTAATGATCTTACTCCCTATATCGATAGTAAAGTAAAATTGAAGACCGAGTTAATCGGTGATTCCCTAAAAATAACCGGTAATGAAGGAACTCTATACTATATAATCGCAGATTACCTCGCCCTCTACAAAACTATGCACGAGTATACACTTTCAGAAATTGAGAAAAATAAGAATGCAATCGAGAATTTTACTAAAACCCAAAAGTGGATTATTGTTACTGAATTACAGAAAATCGAATCATTACAGCCTAAAATTGTAATAGATATTGTTAGAAAAATAGATGAAGAAATAAGAAGTCTCAATACTTGCTCTGATCCTTCAATTGCTTCTTTGGAAACTAAAATTAAGACTTACCCAGAACATGACTGTGGCTTATCCTTCACAAATTATCAAACTAAGATCAATTACTCAAAAACCTCTCTCGAATCAATAGAAAAAATCGTCAGCACCGGCACAACTCATACATTTATCTTCTTCCTATCACCAACTATCAAAGAAAAACTTTCTCAGGGTAAAGATGACGAAAGTATTAAATCACTAATAAATTGTAAGGATGAAGACCAACTAATTAAATTCTTTAGTAAATACCTAACTAAGGATAAAGATCTAATAAATAAAATCAATAAATTCCTAAAGCAACTAAAAATGAGAACCATAAAATTAGATGATTTTAACCCAAGTATAACATTAATTGAAGAAGATCAGATAGATAAAATAACGGAAGAGTTTAGCAAATTCTTAGCTGACGAATTTAAGAAAATTGAACTAGATAAAAACACTCTGAAAGTCCTAAAAATAGAGTAATGGAGGATAAAAAAACGAATAAAATACAAGAATACATTAATGAAAAATTAATTAATAAAAATAAATTATCTAAAATAATAATAATCGATCCTCATAAATTAGTTAGCAACTCCGATGACTACTTAAACAACTTCACAGACTCAAACGGCTACATAGTAATATTCGCTGCAACAAATCTCGTTTTCAGAGAATTACTATATCACGCAAAAAAAGACGAAAAACAGAAAATTATTCTTATCGACCAAACTCCCCAAGGGCGAAAAACCCGAACCGTCAACAAGGCACCCCCACTATTCTATCCAGACCTTGTCTACAACATAACAATAGATTCGATAATTGATCTTAATTTACAAAAGATCTTGGTTGAACTAACTGGAGACTTAAGCTGGCCTGCATCCGCTAATGATCGAATATATGGAAAAATAATTCAACAAAACATAGAAAATATTATAGTGGCACATCAAAATCTGAGAAAAATCGATTCAAAACGCTTCTCAGACGAAGACTTTCTTAAAATAATCGTTTTCTCAGTTTTAGGAATACCTCAATCAACATTTACTCAACTAAATCCGAGAGACATATGGAGAATAGCCCTTTCGCAGCATGAAAGTTTTAGAGAGCTCGATATCATTGCTCCTGATATTAAAAAAATTATTGATCAAGAAATAGCTAAGGCTGAAAAACCATTTTGTTGGATAATTGAGGACGACCCAGACAAATTCCTGAAAGGATTCTATACTTCCCTAGTGCTTTCGCAACATACACGAGACTGGGGAATTCTTCTAGCAAATATAGATCCTTCAATCACCAGATATCAAGAAGTATCAACAGAATCCCTGACTCGGTATGCTTCAGAAATAATAAAGACGAACCCTGCTCAGGCAGACGAAGATCTGAAAAAAGTCGAAGATTACTTTTCGAGTGATGCATTAAAAATAATAATTAACCACTTAAAAATGTCAGAGTACGAGGGCTATAAATCAATAATTCAAAAAGAAAAATATTCAACACTATTAAAATCTTTAGCTATTATAAATGCTTTAAGAGACGTGTTAAATGATAAAATTACTGACAGTCAAAGTAAATTAGTTCATTCTCTATTAATAGAACCAGGAGATGTTACCAAATATGTCGATACCAGAGAATCAGAAATTCTGGAAAAACTAAAATATATTTTCATTAAAACATACGAAATAAAGAATATTAAAAGAGAATTAAACAGTTATCTAAAGACACTCAAAGTTAAGAACATTAATAGTATTAAGTTAGAAGAATTGCATGAAAAATGGTGTGATGTATCTAAAATAGAATATTATTCATCGAATCTAGTTAGACAATTTGATAATGTATACGATTTATTATCTAAAATAAGTCCAAACATGCCTGAGCAATTCAATAAAATATTACCAGAAATTAAAAATAGTGTTTTTAGTATTCCGGATAAAATAGATGAAGACTTAATAGAATTAAACAAAATATACCAACAAGTCGTTAAAATTAACTACGTTCGCTCGATAAGCACTGAATCCGAATTAGTTTTCTCTAATCAATTTATACAAAAATGTGTAAAACCCAACTGGGACCCTGAAAAAGAAAAAGCAGTAATACTAATTTTCGATGCAATGAGATACGATATCTGGAATGAACTATTAAAACCACTAATACTGAGTAAAATGAATATAACCGCGGAGTACAAAGCCCTCTCATTACTCCCTACCGAAACTCACATCTCGAGAAAAGCATTAAGCGCTAGTTCATTCCCCGATGAATTTGATAACACAAAATCTGAAAATGAGCTGCTACAAAACGCGTTAAAAAGAATATTCAGATATAATAACCCGATTGCCAAAATTGAGCCAGAAGGTTTTGGAATAGGAGAAACAGTACGATACTCTGGGAATAATTTAGAAGTATACATATTCGAGTTTTGTGACAGGGCGATACACAATATTCCGACAAAAATCGTGAATGAGAAATTTATTCCCTCACGACCATTATCCCTGCTATACGATGAAATTAGCAATCTATTGGAAAACGAAGTATTATCTATTATTAGACAGATACCTCAAGACGCAAAAGTCTTCATAACCTCTGACCACGGTTTTAGAAGAATATATGGAGAGAAAAAAATCTGGTTCGACTCAGAAGATTTAAACTCTGAACGAGACTGCAACTACTTCAACTGCAAATTAAAAACCCCATTAAACAGCACACGCATTCCATCATACCTAAGCAAAGAAATAATCTCCTTCACTCCCAAAGAGCTAAGACTCCCCGAAAAAGAAACATTTACTGATCGAGCCACAAGAGTCACAATAGAAAAAACTTATTCAGAAATAATATTCCCTCGCATGGACTACATATTTGGTAGACCCCAATCAAAATTCGAACCGTATAGCTGGATCCATGGGGGCATATCCCTACAAGAAATGATTGTCCCAATGATAGTCTTAACCGTAAAAGACCTTGAAAAAGAGCAATTAGAAATCCGATACGACTCTAACAAAGAATTCATCGAATCTCCAAGCATCAATCTAAGTACAAAATTACTATTCAAATCCAAATCATTCAAAGATGTAAAAATCGACATTCAAGCATACCTAAACAGCCAAATCAGCCGAGACAACATCGGCTCCAGAATTATTTTCCTTAAAACATACCAAGAAGAACCCCTTACTTTTGAATACAAACTGGAACCAGAAAAAATAACAAATGAAGAAAGATCAACGGGGGAAATAAAAAAACAATTTGTAATAACTGCAAAATACTACGATGGAGCTAAAGAAATAACAAAAAACGACATAACTGATATTAAAATCAAATTAAACCCTGAGCGAATCGTTAGAAGGGTTGGTAATTTAGGCAACATAATAGGGTTATCCTCCCAAAGGGGAGAAAAAGTGACTTAACTTGAGCCAAACCCATTTTAATACTTCAACAAAAAAGATAGAACAACCAATTTCACATAGCAGTTATTCCGGTGATAAGCCTAACTCAAATCTTAAAGCGTTCGTTGAAAAACATGTTGCTGAACACCCCTACAACCCACTCACAGACAACTACGACGTCAAAGCATTCGACAAACCAATCCAGACAACGAAGGCCACAGCGATCTACAACATGCACACCTACTGGTCGAAGAAGCCACATGACGCCATAATTCAGTACATAGAACATTACACGAAGCCTGGAGACCTTGTGCTAGATCCAATGTGTGGATCAGGGTCAACCGCGTTAGCAGCTTTAATGACTGGACGGAAAGTTGTCGCGATAGACCTCTCACCCGCTGCTACATTCATAACAAAGAACTACTGCACTCCCGTCGACGTACGTGAACTCGAGAAGGCATTCCATGAGCTCGAGACGGTGATCAGACCTGAGATGGATTGGCTCTATGAAACTCGATGTGATAGATGTGGTGGAAAAGCTACGACTCAATATACGGTTTACTCTAAAGTATTTCAGTGTCCACGATGTCTAGAGAAAGTGCCCCTTTTCGACTGTGTTGAGACTGAGGTAGCTGCTAAGGTTCAGAAATCTGGCCAACCAGCTAAGATGAAGAAGGTATCTGTTTGTCCCTATTGTTTGAAGATAGGTCACGTCGAGGAGATTAGTACCCGTAGCGAGAAGTTTGGTTCAATTCCCGTTCTTGTAAGTTACGAGTGCCAAGATAAATGTAAGCCTATGCGTGGAGAGAGGCGTTATAATGATTCTGATCCTAAGAAGAGAGAGTATTTTGAAAAGTATGATTTGGGTAAGATTAGGGAAATAGACTCCAAAGATATACATTATTGGTATCCTAAAAATCGGATGATGAATGTTGAATCAGATACGGAACCATGGGGTGACAAATGGAGGGCAGGAACAAGTAATTTTAGAACTGTAGATGAGTTATTTACAAAGAGAAATTTATGGGCACTCGCATTGATAAGAGAAAATAGTCTGAATAGTAAATATAAGGATAGTTTATTATTTACATTAACTGGGTCAATTCATCATTGTTCAAAAATGGCTACTCATAAAGAGACCGGTGGAGGTTATATGATAGGGACTTATTATTTACCACAAATATATAAAGAGAGGAATGTCATGAATACTTTACAAAGAAAATTTCATTATCTAATAACAGCATTTGATAATGAAAAAAAATATAGTGATAATAATTTGATTGTTTCTACAGATGATGCATGTAATCTTAACGATATTTCTTCTAATTCCGTTGATTATGTTTTCACTGATCCTCCTTATGGTGGAAATGTTCAATATGGTGAATTGAACTTTGTCTGGGAAGCCTGGTTAGGTTTCAACACTTATTGGCATAAAAAGGAGATTATAATCAACGAGACAAGAGGAGTTACAGAAGAAGATTGGAGATTTATGATGAAACAAGCTATGACTGAATGTCAACGAGTTTTAAAGCCAAGTAGATGGATTTCACTTTGTTATCATGACACAGATCCGAAAACTTGGCAACTCATTCAGGATCTAATGACTGAAGTTGGATTCATACCTGATCGAACTCAAAATGCAATCTATATTGATGCCTCGCAAAAATCATATAATCAACTTACGGCTGATAAGGTAACGAAACGAGATTTAGTTATAAATTTCCATAAGCCAAAAGTTGGCGAAACTTCAGCAATAATTCTCTTAACTGATGAAGAGGACTCCACTACTTTTAATGAAAAAGCAGGCATAATTATCAGAGATTTTCTAAGCCGATATCCTGGCTCAACAAAGGATCGTGTTTATGATGAGCTAATTAGTAAGATGGTTCAGAGGGGTCAACTTCAATCTCATATTTTTAATGACATTATTCGACAAGTTGCTGAACCTACAAAGACGCAGAACGGTGCAGGCTTCATTGAAAGATGGTATCTTAAGGGAACTGAGCTCGAAGTAGTCGATATTGCTGAATCTGAAAAAGAAGAACAAGCAGCGGATTTGATCCGAAAATTCATTGAAGATTATCTAATGATGCACATCGAATTGGAGGGTGTTCATTATAGCGATATCTTTGAACATTACATTTATACAGTAAAGGATAAACCTCGAAGAGAGCTTTTTGATTGGCTTCTCGACTATTTTTATCTAACGGGCGAAGGCACCTATAGGCTTCCTCAGACCGCCGAAGAGGAGAGGGTTAAGGCTGAAGGTCGTAGCCGTGGAATGAATCGGACGATTCGGCGCTATATTGCCTTTATTAATCATAATGTACCTATTCCTGAAGACGAAAAGCCTGATAATGCTTCGTTGTTTGGTTGGGTTCTTCACTGTAGAAGATCGGGTCTATTCTCTGAGGGGAAGCTACTTTATGAGCGTGGTGGATTAGTTTTGGATGAGTTTGGTGAGCAAGAGCTGGTTGAACTCGACGAAGCCTATCAAGTCTGCGTAAAAATGGTTCATGAATAAGTGAAGTCAAAATGAATACTAAATTTAAAGAAATTTTCAAGGGAAAAGTAGTCAACAAATCATTATCCCTAAACACAGGCGTAGATGAATTCCCACGTTACGTCTTAGAATATTTAATCGACAATTATTGTCAAGAGGAAACCTTCCACAATGATATGTCTCTCGTAATCAAAAAATTAAAAGAAAACTATGTTCACGGTGCTGAAGCAGAAAAAATCCGTCACTTTATCCGTGAAAGAAGAAAGCACTCCATAATAGCTAATCTCGAGGTTAGATTAGTTGAAACCGAAGACAAGTACTGGGCAACAATCAGCTCTATCAACGAAAACTACGTCAACATACCAGAAAGTCTCGTGAGACAATATCCTATGCTTCTATCAGGAGGTATCTGGGGAACAATAGACCTAACCTATGATGAAACCGAGATACATGGAAAGAAAATAAGGCCCTTCAAAATAACCGGATTCACACCCTTCCAAATAAGCATGATTAACCTTAGTGAATACCTCGAAAAAAGGGCTCAATTCTCAACAGATGAATGGATCGACATATTAATCAATTCACTAGGAATGAACCCCAGCTTACTTACTCGAAGACAGAAACTCCTTTACATATGTCGATGCATCCCTATGGTCGAATCAAACGTTAATATGGTTGAACTAGGTCCAAGAGAAACCGGCAAAACATACCTCTACAGAAACATATCATACTATGCCCACGTCCTATCTGGTGGAAAAGCAACCCCAGCTCAGCTATTCATCAACCTAAACACAGGCCAAATAGGAATGGTCGGTACAAGAGACGTTGTCGTATTCGATGAAATAGCGAACACAGACTTTACAGACCCAAAAACATTCGTAAGCATCATGCAAGGATATATGCAAGACGCGAAATTCAGCAGAGGTAAAAAAGAAGTATTAGCATTTGGAAGCCTTGTTTTTGTCGGAAACATCGATGTCCAAGGCAGCCTTCCACACGAAAAATATTATCACCTATTCGAACCCTTCCCCGACTATCTACAGGAATTAGCATTCCTCGACAGAATCCACTCCTACATACCTGGATGGGAAATCCCCAAGCTTTCTCCCACCAGTTATGCAAAAGACTATGGCTTCATCACAGACTACTTCTGCGAAATAATGCATGAACTAAGAAAAACAAATCCAATCGACGATATTAGAATGCGCTTTGAAGTAATTGATGACGCTAAGACCCTTAGAGGAATATCGGGTAGAGATCAAAGAGCCATTTTCAAGACATTATCAGGTCTAATGAAATTAATTTATCCCAACGGAAAGATTTCAAACGAAGAACTTGAAGAATCATTGCTTATCTCATGCGAACTTAGACAAAGGGTAAGAAACCAACTTCATTTAATGGCCCCAGGAGAATACGAAAAAGTTAAGATCGGAACGAAAATACTCGAAACAGGCAACATCCTAGTTCCAATTCTCCCAGACTCACGCCGAGAACAAAGGATAGCTCTACCAGCGACCCCATCGGTTGGCGAAGTAATCGGATTAGGAGTATCTGGAGACCGAGGAGTCATCATGCTCTTCGAGATGCAAGCATCCAAAGGCTCCGGACGAATAGTCCCCTTAGGATCACTAGGACGTGTAATGAAAGAAAGTGTCGAAGCAGCCGCTCAATATATCAAAGCAAAGCACCAGGAACTCGGAATATCCCTAGATTGGCGCGACGATTACGACGTTGCTGTATTAGCAACATACATGGCTATTCCAAAAGAAGGCCCATCCGCTGGAATAACCCTTGTAACCGGTATAGTATCAGCTCTGACAGGTAAAAAAGTGAGAAACGACTTAGCGATGACTGGAGAAATAACAATTATGGGACGAGTACTCCCTGTCGGGGGTATTCAAGCGAAAGTATTAGCAGCATTCGAAGCAGGAGTCAAAGAAGTAATAATCCCCGAAGACAATAAAAACGAGATACAAAACCTACCCCCATACATATTAAAAGACTTGAAAATAACAACCGTAACAAACCTCCAAGAAGTCCTGTCAATAGCCTTACTTGACAAATCTATCTAAACGTGCATTCTACTCTTTAATCAAAGGAATATATTCTCCCCACTCATAGAATCTCCATTTGCCAGTAGAATCAGGAAAAGCTGCATCCATTCCTAATTGAGCCTTTCTATATGAAACCCAGGGACTATGCCCTCCCCCAAGAAGCGACTTATAAAACAAGATTGAGAAAGCAGCCGTGTAATCCCAAAATGTCGTATGAAGAGGTGCAATAACATGCTTTACTCCCTCCTTAGCAAGAGCCTTAATCATATCTTGATGTCCCGCATCACAAGCCGATAAAACAATGAGCTTTGGAGTTTTTTTATGGTTCTCCCATAGCCCTTTGAAATCCTCTGGTTTAATTTTCATGAATCGACCATTACGTTTTCTCTGGACTTGGAGACTTGTACCTCTGACTCCTGAATATCCATGGCTACTTACGTGAACATATCTGTGTTCAGTATTTTTTAATGCATCAAGAAAATTGGTCTTTCCAACCGAATTAGGAAACTCAACTCTACTTTCATTCCACAATATCTTTATTAATTCAAATAATAGCCAACCTTCCGATTTTTTCTCAATTTTCTCAGATGTCAGCTCGAGGATTAATAGGCTCTTTTTCACAGTAGATACACCTAGCAAAATTCCTGAGTTCTTATCAAATCTCCAGTAGTCAATGTTTTTTTAATACTTTATGAATCATAAAATCATAACTTGTTAATTAATATTCTTCAACTTTTTTAAAAATATCAATGAATTCTTCGTTAGGTCTCTTTAGATTGGTCGCCTGTAAAACAAGTTTCTGAAGTTGGTCCAAAAAGACCCCGTTATCACCTTCCACTTCGCAAGCGCTCATCTACTCTATTCGTAATCCACTCCACCGTCCTCCGTGACCCTGGCGACCTTCCAGTTGTACTTGCCATTCTTAATCGCCTTAGCTACCGATTTCTGGATCAAGTCCCCACGCCTCTGCCTAGTGAGGAAAGTGATGTCATCTAGATCCTCACCCGCGTTTAAGCCATTGAAGACTACGAAGTCGACAGGGTGGAAGAGAGCCTTAATGTCATAGGGGTCATAATTAAAGCAAGCTATACTAGAGTCGAGGCAAGAGCAGGCCCTTTCCACAACCTTCTTACGGCCTCTCTCAATCGCCGCTTGTTTAACCTCAGCTGCGTTAGCCTCAAACTCATCCTCACGATCCTCAAGCCTATGCAGCTCCGCCTCGTAATCGTCGAGCCACGTCTTCGGAGCCTTTCCATGCAAGCTTAGGTGCAGTTCACTAGCCCTAACTAGCTCGCCACAGCATGGACACACGCAGAGGATTGTGCGGAGGTCCTGGAATGAATCCACGAATCCGGCGCTCATTTAATCACCTTATAATCCACTTTATTCGATTCAACTGCCTCTTTCACGGCCTTTTCGTGCTCGTTGAGCCGAGCCTTCCCAGTTTTTATCTCGATGAAGTCGAGGCTACTGACCTCGCCCTTTCCAAGTCCGTTGAAGGCGATTAGATCAATGGGCTCATACAAGGGCCTGCAGTCGTAGAGAGGGATCTTGAAGTCCCTGTGGGCTGGGATGACCGTCTCAAGAATCTTACCCAAGCCAGAAGCTATCGCCCTCTGCTCCGCACCCGCGTCAGCCATCGCTGACCTCTTGTCGAGCTGCTTAGCCCTTTTTTCGATCTCTGCCTGGAGCTGAGCTTGGACCTCAAGGGCTTCATGAGGGAATGGACCTAGGCCATCGAATAGCAAGGCGTCACCTAACTTGAACTCTCCGTGACACTTAGGGCACTCCGCGTAGAGAGAGGCGGCTTTCAACTTTTGGATAAGTTGTTCTTTTGACAAGTCAATAGATAATACTTACACGAAAATATACGTTCTATGGATTGCATGTACTAATACTTTCATGCATTACGACCTGAAAACTATTGACTCGCATAGGCGCGTGTGAAACTCTTTCTGTGTTCGTCACTTTTCATATTGGAATTGAACACATCCTTCAACTGCGCGTGCGCGAACTCATCGTTAACTCTCAGGTAACTTGGCGAGCTTCTTGAGGTTGTCTTCTATGCATAACCATTGGCCGTTCTCTATGGTCGTAAAGCCACCTTTACTATGAGGTATCTTGTGGTCAACAGTACCCTTGTCAAATGCAGTCACTTTTCCGCATATCTGGCAAATCCCTTTATCTCTATCGAATACCGTGAGTTTCTCGCAATAATCATATGCCCTCTTTGGATCCTTGCGCGCGCTGCCCTGTCCCTAAATAGAGCCCACACGCAGATTCTCATCCACTAAGACCCAACCAAAGACCCCTAGCAAACATAAACCGACCACCAAACACGGACACACCAACACACAAACCGCGAATCCGCACCCATTGAAGAACCATAAACCTGGCGCCCACTAACAACCCCACCCCCAAGCCAAAGACGAACACATACTCAAGTATTGAAAAACGTCGGCGACAACGCCTTCTCCGGCCTACCCACGTTCTCCGCCGCCTCCCGACCCAGCACATGACACAGCAAACTCAGCAACGCGTACACCGACACATTCAGCAGACCCCTAACGTTATTCACCCTCAACCCATACTGGTCCTTCAAGAAGCTGAAAACCGACTCCACCAACGACCGCTTATGGTACTCAACCACTAACCCAGCGGGGCCATATGTCCTGAACCTCCGATCAACCCGAAGCACATCCTCGCCACTCTGATTAGACGTGTAAGGTATCACCGAGTCCTCAACGAGACCCCTCACCTTCCTGCTGCTGTACTGACTGTCCGCCACAAGGCTCCGAAGCCTCGCCCCAGCCTTCCCCAGAACCACCCGGGTCCTCTCAATCAGCGCCGGCCCATGCTTCTTCTCGTTGTCATTAGCCGGGGCAAGCAGGGTGGCGAGAGGCAGCACGCTGCGGTGGTCCACCGCGACGTGGAGCTTGTATCCGAGGCCGTAGAAGCGTCCGTTCCTCCCAACCATGGCGTTGGCGTCTGAGAAGCCTCGTCTGCCGTCGTCGGGGTGTCTGATGCTTCGGGCCTTGATGAAGCTGGCGTCCAGAAGCACGTCAACATCCTCCACTTTGCTCCTTCGTAGGAGCCAGATGACCTTATCCTCGATGATGAGTTGAAGTGTCTCTGCTCCGACGCGTCTGGTGAAGCGGCTGATGACTGATCGGGTGTAACCTCTTTGTCTGGGGCGGATGAGGCAGAGCCTTCTGAGGCGGAGGTCTATGTCGAGGATCCTTGTGAGCTCCCTGAGGCTGCGTATTCCCTTCAACCTCATGATGAGGAGGGCTCTTAAGATGCCAAGCGGGTTTCGGGGTGGCCTCCCTGGACCTGATGTGTGGTAGCATCCGATGATTTGCTGTTGGGCAATGCTTAAGTCGACGTTTTTGAAGAGTGTTTCAAGGGTCTCGTGTTCGTCTTGTCCTAACGGAATGACCTCCTTTGGTTGCCGCCATAGGTGACGGGACCCTTACTGTTAAGATAAGTTTATTCTGAATTTAGGGACAGGGCAGCGCGCGCGCTTGGCTTATCCCAAACCTCACCACGTTGGAACTCGGTATTGTAGATGATCCTACCATCTGAGTCGAGCTTGTAGAGGTTTAATGGCCCATCAGTCATGCCGATGAAAAACGCCCTGGGATCAGAACACTTCATAGCTTGAATGAAATTAGCCATCTCCCTGTCCTCTATCGGAGACCCCTGCGGGGTTGCTTGCCGGACTTTTTGTACTTTTGTTTTTCTGACCAGCTTGTTTCTCTCCGTGTACCAAAAGCAAAAAAGGTCAAAGATTGCATAATCTCCCACCTCTTTGAATGCGTAATCCTTCCCTAGCACTTCAATCAGCTTGTCAACCTTTGATACGTTGGAAATGTAGTTCTCAAGCCTTTGGCTTAGTTCGTCTTCTAGATCCAGAACGTGAAATGAGAGCTCATCATAAGTTTGCTTCTCTCTATTGTTTATAATTGGGAACTTAGGGTTCAATGCGAAGAAAATTGGTGAGACGGACCCACACTGCAAGCCCTTGCTCAGCTTATATGAGATGAAATCACGGATGTACTCGTCCAAGTGCGAGGGGTTCTGCTCGAATTTTGAAATGAGATTGTAAACAAGTAGAGACAGTTCCTTCCAATCATTTTCAGAGTAGTTGAACCGACCGAAGAACTTCCTGATATTCATGAAAGAAGGTGAGACGCTCACTCTCTTCGCGTATTTCGTCTTAAAATTAGGTAGTAGCCCATAGAGAACAAGCTCTACAAACTCGTCGCTCTGTATCGGCAGAGAATGAAGTCTTTTCAATACATTTTTCGTTTCGGTAGGCTCTTTCACCTTCAAGTAATTAAAATGTAATTTTCCATCTTCGGTTTGAAGGTAACTTTTGAACTCGGCAACCGCTTTAGATAACTCGGGAGAGAGTTGCTTCCCCATGATAATACCTAAAACACCCTCTGCCATATTAGCTTAAAAAACAACCAACTTTCACACTAACACAGGAGTTTTTTTCGATTACGATTTCAATTCGCTTAAACAAGGTAAACTGATTATACTAGTCTAAACCATACTCTGAAGCTCTTCCTCTGCGCTTAAACATATACGTTCAACTAGTTGTTTACATGTATTATCCTAAAGAATTAAGATAAAAAAAAGGGGTTGGATTCGGGGGATATCTCCACATCTGCGTGGTTCAAATCTAACCAGCCTCACTTTTTAACGAACTAGCCCCTCCTTTGGCGGGGTTTCAAAAATAACAAACTAAAATATGGACCTATACTCATATTGGTATAAGTCTGGTCCATCTTGCTAAATCATTAACAAATACTAATGGAATAAAATTTTAGGCGTGCGCGCATATAGTGAAAAAAAAAGAAACCCCGTATCCTTTATGGAAATTCTTTAGTTTTAATTACCTTAATTGCCCCAACAGTTGTACCAAAACTGAGGTAGTCTCCCATATTATCAGCTACAACTGCGCCATACCTGTTTCTGAGAAACCATTGAAGTGCACGTCTCGCCTGATTCATCTCTTCACCACTTCTATTCATAACACCCTTCAGAATATCAAAGGGCAGAATCACGTAATCACCCACTAACTTACCGCTCAGTGGTTCCATATGGGGTAACAAATCCTCATACTTACTCAATCTAGATGAAACTCTTGGACCAGAATCATAAACACGTTTAGAATACTCCTTAAGCTCATACTTTTCCCTGAGGGTGTGTGCCCTCGCAACAATGACGCCGCCACGTTTTATGAGAATCCAAGCATTCTTTGTTCCAGGTCCTTTCTCCGTGAGCTCATCTCCCTGAACCATCGCAAATAGCGCCTTAACCTCCTCGACAAATTTTTCACCTTCTCGAGGGTCCCTCATAAAATCAGCATAGTTTTTGACGATTAGGCGTTCCTCAGGGTACAACTCTCTGATAATCGACTCATTATTAGTTGAAAGAGGGATCGAGGTTGATGCAGAGACGCTTTGTGACTGAAGAATTTTCTCTAATAATTCTTTGTCGTTATTTTCAAGATAAGTCAGGTAATCTCGTTCGATATACTCCTTAAATTCTATCCCCTGTCGGTCTAACGCATTTTTCCAATTTGCGGGTATACTACCTGCAATAAGCATAAGCCTCATTCGCGAATTTTCATTAGCAAGATTGCCAAGGTAGTCGATGAGCTGGGCTATTGCTTCCCTTTTCACGGTTCCCCGTTTAAGCTCGACCAGCAACTCATCCCCGAATCTATCTACGAATAGAAGATCTGCTCGACCACCCTTGACTGAGACTTGTCTGCTTTTAAATTTCAGTCCAGGCTCGATGAAATAGTCATGATGTTTCTCTAAAATATCCTCAATATCCTTTTCGAGAAGCCTTTCAGGGACCATTTACTTGACTTTAGATGTATTTTTGTATATAACACACACGAGATAATACCAGTACTCAGGAAGGCGAGGTTATTTTCCAATGATTACGGATAGAACTCACTGCGCGCACGGTAGCAGGAAACTCAACGCTTAGCTTGGGATCCCAAAGTAGTGGCACGGATCTACTCTTGTCTTCAACATAACGTCTAGCAGCGCACCGGTGTCCTCCAGAGAGATCACTCCCCAAACGAATCTTCCATTTACGAGTAAAAGGAAAATTGGTTCAATCACACGTATTAGTGATAGCTTCTAACCTGCCTCTTAACCTCCCGAATCAAATCATCATCACTTAAAGAGACAACTTCCTGGCTTCTATTCCCAAGCAGATTAAACAGAGACTCCCTAAACTCTCTGCTCAAAGAACCGCCACCATTCACCTCCTCTTTAGAAATCTCCTCGAGAATCAACTCAGGATAGAACGCTAACCTTGCGTTCTGCCTCAGCATCCTGAGTGTGATCGCCTCACACTCCTCTTTGTTAGCCCTCAACGGCGCTTGGACGGCGTCAAAAATTACTGTCTGACTATAGTAGACGAGTTCACGAACCTCGCCAGCCGTAAATGTATCCTTACTTTGAGACATACGCAAAATTGAAAAAACGAAAGTAAATGATTAGTTACTCTATGAATTCTGGTTCAATACTTGCGCAAGCACCGTGATCGTAATCTAAAGTCAATTTCTCAGGCCAATAGATTAGAAGTGAAGTAGTCATTTCATTAACCAGCTGTTTCTAACCAGGTCTAAACAATCTCTCCCAAGCAAGTCTTCAAAGTTCTCTGCTTGAAGGACCCCTTCCGAAAAGAGAACGAATATGAAAGAGATACCATAGCTCTCATAGATAGAAGCTATATCGTTGTAGATGTGATGAAAATTATCGCTTTCTCCATACGCTTTCGCGCAGTTCCTAAAACGCTTCGACGCCTCGACAGCGTGTTTGATTTCCATTTTAATTACAATTTCAGAGGATTCTTTCATGCCATCCCCAAAAGGAAATGATCGATATTGTTATGGAAGTCACCTCTTTAGTAATTGAGCTGGTATAGAATCACATCGAGGTAAAACCGAATAAATATTCTAAGTATATGGCTGATGTTTTCATCGATATAGGATAATTTGCAAAGTAACCTTTCTTATTAATATCCATCTCGTTAAAATATACACTTAGACGATACCAAATAGATGAGTGCAAGAATGAGAAAAGAAACTTACAACAATCTTAATCATGTTAGAATAAACATGACACTAAAAGGAGAACCTGCCCAGTGGCTTGGAGAATGGAAGAGACGTGGAATCATAACAAGCAATTCAGACGCTGTAATACAGTCTCTGAGATTGTTTCATGAGAAGATTATAGAACAAGATCTTAAAACAGCCCAATTAAGCAACTTACAAGGTTAAGTGTATGCATAAACGAATACTAATGGAATAAAATTTTAGGTGGATACCTCCCAATGTGCTACTAAACAGACCTGAACCCGTTTCGGTTCAAGTCCGGCCCGTCTTATCCACTATGAAAATGAAAAAAACAAGGGATTAACTTTTTAGTGGTTTCTTTAGAATACAACGCGAAATAATAGGATCTGAACCCGTTTGGGTTTAAGCTCCTCCGGCTCTACCGGCGCATTAGTGTGCCGCCGAGGGCAGGTCCTCCGCTTGGGGTGGCGTGTGGGCTGGCGGAGTAGGCGAGGGATGAGATGCTGCGTTTGGCGGGGAGGCCTCACGAGTCCATGGAGGGTGAGGAGGTTCACGGGGAAGGTGCTTGGTGGGTTGGGTCACTGGTTCACGTTTTTTGAGGTGGCTGGGGTGGAGGCGACGAATAATCGTGCGGAGAGGGCGCTTCGTGAGTTGGTGGTTCAGAGGAAGATTATGTGGTGCTTCAGGAATGGTAAGGGTATTATGATCTGTGAGCGGGTGATATCGGTGCTGTCGACTTTGGGGCAGCAGGGCCGTGACCTGCCTCAGGCCTTAGGAGAGGCTCTAACCCGGAATGGACAAGGAGCTGCACACGTACCATATTATTAAACTCATTTGATTCCCATCTATACACGCACCAAGTAGCCGTGCAACATAACCTATATTGTTCAATGGTTACAGGGTGGCTCAGGAAACTCTTTTTGGTGTTTTTGTGGCTGATATTATGATGGTATAGCAAAAACGGACTCACATGCCTGAATTTTGGGTTATTCAAGGAATTTACATCTGGGTAAACACAAATATGCACTGTTTAACGGAACGTTTAAACGCTAAATTGGCAATATATAGTGTATCTGATGATATTTAACTCGGATATGAATTATATTAATTGTTATAAAAGAGGGGAAATAAGAATATTTATTAGTTTAACGCTATTTTATTGAAAAATACCGGACATTTCGCTATTTATAATTATATATTGAGGTGGCCGTTGAATATCATGCTCTTACCCTTTCCATCTCCCTTCAGCCTTGCGATTACTTGGTTTCGACCTGGTTCTACCTCTTGCAGGGTGACTTCGTCAAAACCTTTGTCCTCAAACCAATCCTTCACAAACTTCACGGCAGGTCCCTCTTGCCTCGTCAGACTAGGTTGCCGAATGAGATCGCAGCCGAGTTCTATGATCTCCTTCTTCTTCAGGTGGTCAAGCACATTCATGAGAGTCAGTTATGGGGTCCATTCCAGGCTTTTAGCCTTTGAGTGGTACACAAATGTTTTAGAGATTATTTTAAAGACTTGAAGTGATACCATGTCAGCGAAGCCAAAGACGGATACAGATATGCCCTTTTTTGAGGTCGTCGAGAAGCGGGTTTCGGTTAGGAAATATAAGGCTAACCCGGTCAAACCGGAGCATCTTGAGCTTATACTTGAGGCGGCTCGTCAAGCACCCAACGCGGGTAACCAGCAGCCGTGGCGATTCTTGGTTGTCCAAGACAAAGCAATATTGAAGAAATTCAGGGATAAGGCTTGGCGGGCTAGGAAGAAGTGGCTTCTCGATAATGGATACGAGGCAGACTCGGATGATGAGATGAAGGCCCACTACAACAACATCTTGGGGGCTCCTCTCCATGTTGTCGTCCTTGTCGATACGGCTGTTAAGCATAAGGGCTATGCCGATAAAGATGGTGCTCTCGCGGCAGAGAATTTGATGCTGGCTGCGAGGGCTCTTGGCTATGGCTCCGTGATGATAACTGGATCAGTTTCAGCGAACACTCTCAGGGAGTTCTTCGAGATCCCTAGAAGATATGTCATCAACTGCTTGATACCCATCGGTGTCCCCGATTCGTGGCCCTCAAAGAGGGATAGGCGTCCACTATCCGAGTTCGTTTTCAAGGAAAAGGTGCCTAAGAGAGCCCCCAGGGCAACTAATACTTAGCTTATTTTTGATAGATACTCGATAAGCTCTGGCCTAAGAGGCACTAGGCTATTAGAGAAGGGGAGCCCTAATCATAAACGTGAGCTTAAACGCGGAAGTCGCATCAATCCTCTACGAGATTGGGGAGATACTAACAATCAAGGATGATAGATTCCGAAGCCGAGCATACCTTCTCGCAGCGCAGAGGATATCGAGCCTCACCGAGGACATCCGGAAGGTGAAGGAGAGAGATGAACTCAATAAGATACCTGGCGTTGGAAAAAGTATTGCCGCGACGATAGAAGAAATCTTGGATACAGGTGAATCTAAGGTCCTCGATGAACTCCGTGAATCTCTACCGCCGGGGGTACAACAACTTATGGAGATTGAAGGAATTGGTCCAAAGAACGCGATGAGACTAATTGAAGAGCTTAAAATTGGATCAATCGATGATCTTGAGAAAGCAGCGAAGGAGGGAAGAGTTCGAGAGCTAAAGGGATTCGGCGAAAAGAAGGAGCAGAACATCCTCCAAGGCATAGGAGATTATAGGAACAAGCAGACGCGATTCCTACTCGGTGCTGTGCTGCCGGTCGTCGACGATATGCTCGCTTGGATGAAGGAGTCCCCCGCTGTCTTGAAAGCTGAGGTTGCTGGGTCCTTCCGCCGAAAAAGGGAGACGATAGGTGACCTCGACTTATTGGTCGCTTCGAATGACCCCGATGTAGCGTCTCAACGCTTCATAGAGATGCCCCCCGTTGAACGAGTGGTTAGCCACGGAGCTACGAAGAGTACCGTCTTCCTGAAGGGCCACCTGCAGGTTGACTGCCGCGTCATCTCACCAGAAGCCTATGGCGCAGCCCTCCAATACTTCACAGGCTCGAAAGATCATAATGTCAAGTTACGAACCATAGGCGTCAAACTTGGCTATAAGCTTAACGAGTATGGCCTATTTCGAAGAGATGGCGATACTATTGTCGCTTCAGAGAATGAGGAGGAAATTTACGCCAAGCTGGGGATGAGCTGGATACCACCCGAACTACGGGAGAATAGGGGGGAGATAAAGGCAGCTATGAACCATATGCTTCCGAAACTTATCGAGCTTAGGGACATGAAGGGGGACTTACACTGTCACAGCAAGTGGAGTGAGGGTACAATGACTTTAGGGGAAGTAGCTGAGAAGGCGTTGAGCCTCGGTCTAGAATACGTTGCGATCACGGATCATTCGAAGAGTTTAGGCATCGCCAATGGCTTAGATGAGGAACGACTTAGGGATCAGGGGAAAGAGATTGATGCCATTAACAAGGAAGCCAAGGGCATCACATTGCTCAAGGGAATAGAGTGTGACATAAAGTCAGATGGCTCCCTGGATCTCCCGAATTCGAGCCTGCGAGACCTTGACTTCGTCGTCGCCAGTATTCATAGTGGCTTCAAGAAAGATGAGGAGACGATGACGAATCGCTTGATATCAGCGGTGCATAATGAATATGTTTCCACTATTGGACACCCCACAGGGAGAATCATCCAGAAGAGGAAGCCATACAGCATCAACTTTGACCGAGTTCTGGAGGAGGCAGCTAAACAGCGAGTCTCAATGGAAATAAACGCTTACCCGGAGCGACTCGACCTTGATGACGTGTCGAGTAGAAAAGCTATGGAGGCGGGGGTTTTAATGAGTATCGGTACAGACGCTCATGCCCTGAATCAGATGGAGTTCCTACCTCTTGGAGTATCGGTGGCGCGGCGTGGGTGGCTCACCGCCAATGACGTTGTAAACACGAAGCCGATTAAAGAGCTCCTCAAGCTTCGTCGAGGCTAAATCGATCGATGAATCTTAAGAGTTAGCACACGTATCCTACATGGGTTTTGCCAAGAACTCGTGTAGTTTAAGGTCCCTAATTCTGTTTGATGCCGCAGGAGTGATCACCATGACAGTATCCGCCCCCGCATGGCTCCCTGCAACAGTGATTACAGGCTTATCGATGCCCACTGCGTCGCAGTCCGCAGCCATCATCACTATCTCTGCGCAAACCTTAGTCCCTTGGCTGAATAGGCGGAGAGTGTTAGCAACAATCACATTGACCGGAGGTACTATAAATGGGAGACCAGCATCCAACGATTGCTCATTGTCTGGTCTCTGTCTCCCCACTCCAACCTCGACTCCTCCTGTTAGTACGTCCGTACAGGTGACAACCCTACCAGCTTTCTGCAGCTTCTCTAAGACATTGGTGGGCATCATCTGCTTTCCTTTGGAAGGATAACCCGTTTGGTGTCTAACGAACACGAGTTTGATGCCACTCCCTTTGAAAACCTCAATGGCTTTGATCCCCGTCCCACCCGTGGAGGTAGAAATGAGGACTGTATCTATGCTCCTCTCTTTCGCCCCGAGTAAGGCGATTTTTAGCGTCTCCTCAGTGTGCTCTTCTCCACCCTTTTCGAAGATGACTGTAGTTCTCTTTGCACTCATATCCATCACTGAATGTTGGTTGATTGATGGACTAAGTGAGTTATAAGAGTTAGATGTGCTCCTCACGATGTCCTATGATTGGGATCTTTTCACCACAGTGTTTACAGTGGTTTGTTTCATCGAGGCGCCACTTAGTTATCTCGTAGCCAACTCTGGCGACGACAGTCTCTCCGCACCTTGGGCAGACTGTATCCTCGTAACCCTCACCGGGAACGTTTCCAACGTATACATAGTGGACGCCCTCTTCCTTAGCGGCTTCTCTAGCCCTTAGAAGAGTCTCTACTGGTGTCGGAGGTATGTGGCTGAATTTGTATTGAGGATAGAACTTGCTTAGATGTAGGGGGATATCGGGTCCCAGATTGTCGACGAGGTATCTCGACATCCTCCTTGCCTCATCTTCGCTGTCGTTCGTCTCGGGAATTATTAGAAAGGTTATCTCGACGTGCGCCCCTTTCTTATGCATCTCTATCGTTGCATCGAGTACACTCTGTAGATCAGCAGAGCAATACTTTCTGTAGAATTCTTCTGTGAATCCTTTCCAATCCACATTCGCGGCGTCGATTACGTCAACGACTCTGTCAAGTGCCTCCAGGCTCACGTAGCCGTTAGTCACGAGGACGTTCTTAATCCCCTCCTTCTTCGCGATCCTCGCCGTATCCTCGACATAGTCTAGGTTGATCAATGGTTCATTGTACGTGTAGCTGATACTCGTGCAATCTTGGCGATGGGCCATATCGACCACGTAGTCTGGGGGAACTTTTTTCAGCTCGCTCCCAGGCTTAGCGGTGGAGAGGTGCCAATTTTGACACCATGGACATGTGAAGCTGCAACCTACGCTGCTTATACTGAGACTTAGACTCCCGGGATAAAAATGAGTGAGGGGTTTTTTCTCGATAGGGTCAACGGCGATCGCACTCAGGAGCCCATAT
>Ga0187878_1001162_pt1 | contig 26651 bp, 10 predicted proteins | sample June2016WEW_17_1_FD_132979 | JGI IMG/M metagenome (GOLD analysis project Ga0187878, IMG submission 132979) | Peatland microbial communities from SPRUCE experiment site at the Marcell Experimental Forest, Minnesota, USA - June2016WEW_17_150 | ecosystem: Environmental > Terrestrial > Soil >...
AGCACGCCCTTCCGTCCATGTTCCAGCCGTTCGACCTGGCCGAATTCATGAAAAAGGGAGATGAGTTGTCCTTGTTGATAGGGTAATCGAATCAATATAGGGGTAAAGGTTTCGTACAGTGTACTTCGAAGCATGCTGAGGAGATCATCGATCCCATCGCCAGTGCGGGCGGATATGGCGACAGCTTGCGGGAAACGCTCCACAGCGTTGCGAGCAGCGGATGGGTCGGATAAGCGGTCGATCTTATTTAGAACAGTAATGACCGGGACATTATCAGCCTGGATTTCCTCCAACGTCTCATGAACCGCTTCAACCTGGTTCATCGCGTTTGGATGGGATATATCCACAACATGCAAAAGTAAATCTGCTTCGGCAATTTCCTCCAATGTGGCGCGGAACGCGGCTACCAGGGTAGTGGGGAGTTTCTGGATGAAACCAACCGTATCTGTAAATAAGGCCTGGTAACCCCCGGATAGCTCGACCCGGCGGGTGGTGGGATCTAGGGTGGCAAACAATTGGTCCGCAACATAAATATTCGCTTTTGACAATTTATTAAGGAGGGTTGATTTCCCAGCGTTGGTATAGCCGACCAGTGCAACGGACGGGATACGGGTGCGCTTCCGTTGAACGCGATGGAGGAGGCGACGGGCGCGCACCTTTTCTAGTTCATCCTTGAGATGAGCAATTTCATGCCGAACTGCCCGCCGGTCCACTTCCAATTGAGTTTCTCCGGGACCACGCAAGCCAACGCCGCCCACTGAGCCTGATCGACCGCCACCGCCGCCGGCCTGGCGAGCCAAATGTGTCCACTGCCCGGTTAAGCGCGGAAGGAAATATTCATATTGGGCCAATTTGACCTGTAATTGACCCTCGCTTGTGTGAGCGTGTTGGGCGAAAATGTCCAAAATTACAGCTGTCCGGTCGAGTATACGTATATTCTCACCAACATGCTCTTCGAGCTCACGCTGGTGGCGTGGGGAGAGTTCATTATCGAAGACGACCGCTTGCGCCAGGCTGTCCTCAGCCAAGGCCTTGAGTTCGTCAACCTTGCCGGAACCGATAAACGTCTCAGGGTTGGGGCGATCGATTTTCTGGGTCAATTCACCGACGACTTCCAAACCAGCCGTATCACACAAAAGGGAAAGTTCAGCGAGAGAATCTTCGAGAGTTAATATGTGGTCCTGACCGTGCACCTCCACTCCAACCAAAAATACGCGGTCCCGCGGGGGGGTCGTAGGTGTTGGATTTTTCATATTACTTCAATGTCCTTTTATTTTTGAGATACGATCCATGCCCATAGGGTTTCACCGACAGTTTGCAAGCTTTGTGCAGATACTTTATCCAATGTATCCGCCGTGGTGTGCCAATAGGGATAGTCGAAGTCAATTATATCTACTGCGGGGATGCCAGCAGCAAGAAAGGGGGAGTGATCATCAATCATATCGTATTTTGGAGTTGAGACAAAATATTTTCCAAATCCTAGGTTGGCCGCTTTCGCCCAAATTTCTGCAGTCAGTTTTGGATCAGAATTGCGTTCTTCGAAGATGTTCAAATTGGCGTCACCGACCATATCCACTATGACCACTTCTTGTGGTTTTACTGTCAACGTTTGCACGAATGCCTGCGATCCCATGATCCATTGGCGGTTATCCAAACCACCATTGTCTTCTGCGTCAAAGAAAACCAATTCGACCGGAACGCTTTTTGTAGGTAGCGTACGTGCCAATTCAAGCAGAATTGATACACCAGAAGCTCCATCATTGGCGCCGGGCACCGGTTGACTGCGTCCAGGACCTGTATCCTGGTCAGCCAGGAGACGGCTGTCATAGTGCGCTCCTACAATAATTCTGGGGGCAGTATCCGAGCGGGTGGCAATAATATTTTGAACCGAAAACCCAAGCCATTTATTAACTTGTATTTGGACCTTCCAGCCCGCTTTTTCCAATTCTTGTTGTATGTAAACAATCACCTGGGCATGAGCTGGACTCCCTGGAGTCCGCGGACCAAAGGCAACCTGGGCTGCTACATCCTGGTATGCCTGCTGACCATTAAAGGGATTAGAAGGCAGGAGTGCATGAAATACAAACCAGCCAGAAAGTACGATCAGTGCAATTCCCAGTAAAGCAAAGATAAAAATTCGGATAATGCGCGTAGTCAATATGTACCTACCATTATGTCTATATATCATTCAATGGTATACACCCCTAACATTAATTAACCCTTGGATATTATCCTAGGTAATCTTATAAAACATACCTGATATTGTACCATTTTGGTTTTGAAGGGATGTGATATATAATCACGAACGAGGGAACGAATAATGCCAAAAAGTCAAATGGATATTCAGCTTAGAGAAGCAGGACAATTAACCGGAGCTGATTGGGCAGCCTGTATGGAATATTCAAACGAGTGGGAATTGCTCGGCTCTTATAAAATGGGACTTAATCAACGAAGCGAACTTCAAAAGTTAATCATGATACCTGGAATAACGACTTGGATGAAAGGTGTGCTGGCAGGGTATCGAAATCGCCCCCGAAAAATTCCCGAACACATTGGCTTAACAGGACGAATACTTTTCATTTTTCCAAACCAGGTTACTCAACGGATCATCTTAGTAGCTGCAGAGAATCTATCCGTGGCTGCGAGAAGATTTTGGCAAAGTGTCGCATTGGGACATTCGGCTACTTTTATTGATGACCAGGGGGCTGCACCAGTCTCTCTGGACATTGATTTGGTAAGTTACCACTTACCCCGCGCCTTGGATCGCATCCTGGAAATTATCTTGAGAACTGCGGAGGGCCAGGGAGGCTGGCTGGCGGTTCGTTCTGGTGATTACCTGGAAATCAAGACTCACTCAAACGGCTCTGAATACCTGGAAAAACGCTTATCAATAAACGGAAACTCACTGCTGCGGGAGATAATTCAATCCCGGAAAACTCGCATCGTTACGAAAAAGGATCCAGACTGGGCGAGTATACCCCGCCTGGGTTTCGGGGCATCCGCGCAGGTATGGATTGCTTTACCCCTGATTATTGGAAAGCGATTGATCGGATTGGTTGCCGTGTGGGGGAAGAATCCCTTTTCCCCAGGGGATATGGAAAAACTCAACAACCTAGCTGAAAAAATTGCATCTTCAGTAGAAGGCAGTGTCACTTTCACGGACCTTACCAATCATTTGCACCGGCTGGCATACCTTAACGATTTTGCAGTGACAGTCTTTTCCTCCCAGGATTTGGAACAGATCGTCCAGAGAACCTTTGGCTTGCTGCGACGTGGTTTTAATACAAATAGAATCAACTTAATGGTCCAGTTCCCGGACGGTGCTGGCATTCAAAATTATTTTGATCACAACGGAACGATCGTATCCGAAACAATTGTTCATAGAAGCTTTCCGAGCGTGGTTAGAAAAGATCATATTTATCGTACCGATCTAATTACACCCGATTCGTCCTATAAACCGATATATTCGGGGTCGAAATCGGCATTAGTGACCGCCATAAAATATCGAAAACAAATGATCGGGGCTTTGGGACTGGAAAGTGAAAATGAGGGGATATTTACAGTCAACGACGAGCATCTTCTGGCAGTGATCGCATGTTATATTGCTGGATTTTTGGAAAATGGACGGCTTCGACAGGAAGCAGAAGCCAAGGCTCGAAACCTGCGCCTGATCCATGAAGTGGTCGAGCAGGTGATCGGTCAGACAGACGTTCGCCAGCTGGCTCAGGTTGCTGCAGAGTTAATTGCACGGAATTTTGATTATGATCATGTGGGTGTTGCATTAGTCAGGGGGCCAAAGAAAGTGCTGCAACTTGCTGGAATAGGTGGAAGGGTGACCGGCGATGTATCTTATTCCTTGAAATCACTGGATAAACCAAAGGAAAATGGGATTGCGAAGCGTGTGGCTACGACTGGAAAAAGTGTCCTGGTCAATGATTTTCGAAATGATTCTGCGCATCTTTCCAGTTCCGGGTGGAAGACCGGTTCCGAAATGTGTGTTGCATTAAAGGAAGGGGAGCAATCATTTGGCGTTATAGATGTGAAAAGCAAACGAAAAAATTCTTTTGCACAGAACGACTTACTCATGCTTGAAAGCCTGGGTGGAATTCTCGCCAGCGTTATTTCAAACGTTGGGCAATACCAAAAATTACAGATGACCGTGAAACAACTGCGCGCCACACAGGAAGAACTGCAGGAGCATATCGGTGCGCAGCAGATGGCGGAAAGGCGGCTAGTTCAGGCTGCCAAATTGGCCGCGGTCGGCGAAATGGCTGCCGGGATCGCGCACGAGCTAAATAACCCGTTGACGACCGTTATAGGATTTACCGAACTGACCATGGAAGAAGTCCAGGCCGATTCCCGCGTGCATGCAGACCTTGAGCTGGTCCTGCGGGAAGCTCATCGAGCTACGGATGTGGTACGAAGACTTCTTGACTTTGCCCGGCAAAGTGAAAGTGTGCGCATGCGTTCTGACATTAACGACATTGTGAAAGAAGTGCTGGCACTCGTAAATCACCTGCTTCATACAAGCGGTGTACAGCTCATTACAAACTTTCCTATAGGCCTCCCGAGCATATCTGTGGATAAGAACCAAATCAAACAGGTTGTCCTCAACCTGATCCATAATGCTTTGCATGCGATGCCAAAAGGGGGAGAATTGCGCATAACCACTGATCGTCGCAGCCGGGATCATCAGGACTGGGTAACGGTGGTCGTATCTGATACCGGAGTAGGAATTTCCCCTGAAAACCTGGAGCGAATCTTTGAACCATTTTTTACCACCCGGGCGAAAGAGGGTGGGACTGGATTGGGTCTTTCCATTTCATATGGGATCGTTGCCGAACATGGAGGTTTCATTGAAGTGGAGAGTCACGTGGGGAAAGGTTCAATATTTTCAATCTGGATTCCGGTTGAGGTAAATTGATGGAAGACACACAACTATTAGTGGTCGATGATGAACCGGGAATCACACGACTTTGTGAGCGATTGCTTACACGTGCTGGATATAGCGTGACAACATTTACTGATCCAGCTGCAGCAATGATATTTGTCGAAAAAAATATAATCGATTTATTACTGGTTGACATTCGCATGCCCGAAATCAGCGGATTCGATTTAATCGCGCATGTCAAGAAGCACCAACCGGAGACTGCGGTATTGGTTATGACCGGTTTTGGGACAGTCGATACAGCCATACAGGCTCTGCGCGAAGGAGTGGATGGTCTCCTGCTTAAACCCTTTGATTCCAGCAGTGAACTTCTCCTAACCGTAAAACAAGCTCTTGATGACAATCAGAAAAAACGGGATATTGCGCGCATCCAGGCCTTGCGCCCCTTGTTCGACGTTACCGAAACCTTTTTAGCAGAAACCAAGCCTGAACGTCTTGTTGAAATTGTAGAGAACACAGTTTGCGAACACTTGCACAGTGGTAATTCCGGGTACTACCAATATTCAGAAATTGACAAATCCTTAAAATTGCTTGTTGGGAGGGGAATTGCATTCCCTGCAGACTCTAGTGGTCCTGAAAATGGATTGATCGGACAAATTGATGCACGTGGAACGCCCCTTTGGGTAAATGCCAGCGGACCGGATACCACGGGTTTTCAATCCAGGTTGGTAGCTTTAAAATTAAACTCAGCTTTTATCGCGCCGGTTTCTCGTCTCAAGACGCGCGGCGTGTTGTATGTGGGACGAAAAGAGAAGGAGGCTGCTTTTCGTGAAGTTGAATGGGAAATGTTTTTACTCATTGTCCGGCAGGCTGCCGTGGCTTTGGAGAACGCCAAATTATATGAAGAGTTGCGAGAATATGTAAGACGAATAGAAGAATCGCAGCAGGCGCTTATTAGGGCAGAGAAAATGGCAGCAGCAGGCCGACTCACTGCCTCCATTGCGCACGAAATAAACAACCCTTTACAAGCTGTACAGAATTGCCTTCATCTTGCGACGCGGGGTGAACTTTCGATAAATAAGCGGCGAGAATATATTGATCTAGCGAACCATGAACTGGATCGCTTAATGAGAACAGTCCAACGAATGTTGGATTTTTATCGTCCGGGGAGCGTGGAACCTCAGCGCGTAAACCTTGTTATCCTGTTGCGGCGGGTGATAAAGTTGCTTTCAGCTCAACTGCAGGGGCGCAACATCCAGGTAAGCACAAGGTTCTCTTCCAAAATTCCGTCCATTTTAGCTGTGAGCAGCCAGTTGGAACAAGTTTTCATCAATATTATTTTAAATGCATATGATGCCATGCCGAAGGGCGGCGAATTGTATATCAGCGCTCATCGGACAGAAGGAATGGTTGAGATTTTAGTTCAAGATTCAGGTCCGGGAGTTCCAGAAGAAAATCGAACCCGTATATTCGAACCATTTGTCAGCACAAAAAAAGGGGGGACCGGGCTTGGATTGACAGTCAGTTATGGTATTATCGCTGCACACGGTGGCAGCCTTGACCTCGTATCAGGTCATGGATCTGGAGCATGTTTCAAGGTCTCCTTACCTGTAAAGGAAAAATCATGAGCAGAAAAGGGAACATTCTTGTCGTTGATGACGAGCCAATCGAACGCCAATCATTGTCAGATATATTGCGATTGGAAGGTTACCATGTGGCTGCTGTGGCAACTGGGGAGGCGGCTGTGGACTACGTACGCCTCAATGCCGTGGATTTGATGCTCCTGGATTTGCGGATGCCCGGGATGAGTGGGCTGGACGTCATTAAAGTACTAAATCGCTCAGCCCCGGACGTGGAGATTATTCTGCTCACCGCGCATGGGTCCATGGACTCGGCTATAGAAGCATTGCGCAGCCGCATACAGGACTATTTACTCAAACCTGCCTCACCTGCCCTCATCCTGGAAAGTGTGGCACGCGGTTTAATACGGCGGAACAACAAAATAGAATCCCGAGAACACCTGGAAAGCGCAGGAAATGGTGAAAACACCATATTAACTTTAGGGGACGGGACAGTGATTGATTTTGGCAGGAGACTGATCAAATCCGGTTCGCATACCGTATTTTTAACTCCTGCTGAGGGGAGGCTGCTTAAAATCTTTGCAGAAAATATGGGGAAAGTGTTTACCCATCGAGAATTGGTATTGCTTGTGCAGGGATATTCTGCATCTCAGCAGGAAGCACCTGAAATCCTGCGGCCGCTGGTCAGCAGATTAAGGTTAAAATTATCAAGGATTCCTGCTTTACTACGCAGGATCGTCAGCGTACGGGGGACTGGTTACGTATTCGAGAATGAAAAACTATAAATTTTGACTCAAAGTATTAATGATTATATTTGCATGGGTTTATTCTGCTCCCAAACAGGGTCTCCGCGCAAGAAGTTGTAGATCTTTCCCGGAAATGTATCGGGGTCTGGGGGATTGCTCAGAAAACCATCTAAGCCGAAAACTTGAGCTCTTTCCATCTGATCAAGGTCAGCTTCGAAGGTCATGGCAATGATCGGAACATCTTTTAATTGTTCGGAAACGCGGAGCTTTTTGAGGATACAAAACTCATCTTCATAAGGTAAATGGATATCCATCAGGATCAGGTCGAGGCGGGGAAGAGAATTGGCAAATTCAACTAATTCGTAACCTGAGGTCTTCCATTCACAATAGACCCCCAAGGAACCCAGGATGCGTGCAATTTGAACAAAAATATACCCATTATCCTCAACCACCAGGATCGTATAACCCGGGGGGACTGACAGTTCTTGCCATAAAGCGGATTTAGAGGCAGGATTTTTAAGTGCTCCTTGTAAAAAATGCATTTGCAGCCGTTCCCACTTTTGTATTGATCTTTTGTCAAACAGATCTTCGTAGAAGATTTTCAGTTAATCTTATGATAAGAACATAGATAATATGGATTTTTACTTGCGAGCTTGATAACGCTTGTCAGTGCTACAATAAGAATACGCCTACTTTTAATTTATTCTAGCATATGGAATATTTCGGTACATATCAGCATCCTTGCAAATTTGGGTGAAATTGCTGTTTGGAACTCCCAGCGGAAATTATAATTAAGACATAATATGGTAACAGGAGCGGCTCAATGACACAAGAAAACGACCTTAAATTAAGGGCGATAAATACCTTGCGTTTTCTCTCAGCGGACATGGTCCAAAAAGCAAACTCGGGACATCCAGGATTACCGATGGGATGCGCCGCAATCGCTTATACAATCTGGACCCGGCACCTGAGACACAACCCCCTCAATCCAAAGTGGCCCAACCGGGATCGCTTTATTCTTTCAGGAGGTCATGGGTGCGCACTTTTATACTCGCTCCTGCATTTAACGGGATATAACCTTCCCTTGGAAGAGTTAAAGAACTTCCGGCAATGGGGAAGCAAAACCCCGGGTCACCCTGAATATGGACTGACACCCGGAGTCGAGGTGACAACCGGTCCGTTGGGGCAGGGATTTTCCAACGGGGTTGGAATGGCAATTGCCGAAGCGCACCTGGCTGCAGAGTTTAACCTTCCGGACAAACCAGTAATCAACCACTATATATATGCAATAGTGACTGACGGCGATTTAATGGAAGGGATTTCTTCGGAAGCTGCATCGTTAGCGGGGCACTTACGGCTGGGGAAGCTTATCTACCTTTATGATGATAACCACGTGTCGATCGACGGCTCCACAGATATGGCATTTACGGAGGATCGGGCTGCCAGGTTTGCAGCTTATGACTGGCAAGTTTTGCGGGTGGCGGATGGCAATGATGTGGAAGAGATAGATGCTGCCCTTCGCCAGGCAAAGAGCGAACCACGCCCGTCGATTATCGTTTGTCGAACAACCATTGGATTTGGATTGCCAACCCGCCAGGGTACGAGCAAGGCCCATGGCGAACCACCCGGAGATGTGGAATTGAACGGTGCCAAGGAGAAGTTGGGTTGGCCGCTGGAACCGCGATTCTTGATTCCCGAGGATGTTTGTAATCATTTCCGCCAGGCAATTGAAAACGGCAAAAAATTTGAAGAGGACTGGAAATCTGAAATGGAAGCTTACCGGGCATTGGAAAAGGAAAAGGCAGCCGAGTTGGAACGCCGCCTGCGCGGCGACCTGCCGAAAGACTGGGAATCAATAATTCCAGTGTTTCCAGCAGACGAGAAAGGGATGGGGACACGAGTTGCTTCGGGAAAAGTAATTAATGCTTTGGCACAAAAAATCCCAGAACTTATCGGCGGATCGGCAGACCTGGCTCCTTCGACAAAAACCTGGATCGACGGTTCCCCGGCGTTCGAACCTGCTACCCCTCTTGGCCGGAACTTTCATTTTGGCGTGCGCGAACATGCGATGGGCGGTGTGGTTAACGGCATGGCGGTCCACGGCGGAGTCATCCCTTATGGGGCCACCTTCCTGGCTTTTGCAGATTACATGCGTGAACCCATCCGGCTGTCTGCTATTTCACATTACCCAAGCATCTGGGTCTTTACCCACGATAGTATTGGAGTTGGCGAAGATGGACCCACTCATCAGCCGGTGGAACACCTGGCAACCTTGCGCGCAATCCCGGGAATGACGGTCATCCGTCCAGCGGATGCCAATGAAACTGCGGCCGCCTGGAAAGTAGCCATGGAACACCGGCATCAAGCGACGCTTTTGGCGTTGACAAGGCAAAATGTTCCCACAATTGACCGGTCCCTTTTCGCTCCGGCCGAGGGGTTGGCAAAAGGAGCTTATGTTTTGGCAGACCTTGGCGACGGTGACCCGGAATTAATCCTGATGGCATCCGGATCTGAAGTAAGCCTGATCATCGAAGCGGGATTGAGGCTGGCTGCCGAAGCAATCGCGGTGCGAATAGTCTCATTCCCTTCTTGGGAATTATTTGCAGAGCAGGATCAGTCATATCGGGAAACTGTTTTTCCATCCATGATAAAGCGACGGCTGGCTGTGGAAGCCGGGGTGACCATGGGCTGGGAGCGTTGGGTGGGAGAAAAAGGAGAAATATTAGGGATCAACCGGTTTGGTGCCTCTGCACCGGCTGAGGTTGTATTCAAAGAATTGGGTTTTACAATTGGGAATATTGTTGACCATGGATTACGGTTGGCTAAAAAATGAATTGCGCGTAGCCAATATTATAATCTAATTATTTATATTTAACTATTTATTACTAAACCGAAATTTGTAAATCTTCTTATAAAATTGAATCTTATAGTTTTAATTGGTAAAGATGTATCGGAGGAATTGGATGAACGAGAAAAAAAGGAAAGCAAATAGGCCGGCAAAACTGATTTCACCTTCATTGGTAACACAGAATCAAAACTTGAAACCAGTAATATCAGAGAAGGAAAATAATAAAAACAAAGAAAAGCTGGATGAAAAATCTATCCAAAAGAAATTGAGTCTATGCACGCAAGAACTGGAAAAGACTCGACAAACACTAAAAAGAACAATCATTGAACTAGATAATTGTAGAGAAATAAAGGAACAGAAACAGAGAACTTTAGAGGAGGTAATAGAGTGTGCTGGAGGACCGGTATTTTCAATTGATAAAAGTTATTGTTTTACTAGCTTTAACAAACATTATGCCGAATCTATGAAAGAACTATATGGGGTGGAAATCAATTTTAGAAAGAACTTACTTGAATGCCTCCCTAATCCAAAGGACCGAACTCTCGCCAAGAAATATATGAACCAAGCACTGAAAGGTGAGACGGTTAAAACTGGAATATTTACGGGCGATGGAGGTCCGTCTAGACGGTATTTTGAAGTCGCTCATTACCCGGTCAGAGGCCCAGATAATAAGGTGAAGGGGGTGACCGTTTATGCCCGCGACGTCACCGATCTTAAAACACGGGAAGAAGAAATTCAACGGATTGCCCGGACTCTTAAGACCCTGAGCAACAGCAACCAGGCAATGATGCGTGCAATGAACGAAACCGAGTACATGGAAGAAGTGTGCCGGAATATTGAAAAAGACTGCGGTTATGCCATGGTATGGATCGGGCTGGCTGAGAACGATATAAATAAATCGGTGCGGACCGTGATCAGTGCAGGTTTTGAAAATGGATACCTGGAAAATGCAAAAATCTCCTGGGGAGATAACGAGCGCGGCCGAGGTCCAACAGGCACAGCTATCCGTACGGGAAAAGTATCCTTGTGCAGGAATATGCTGACCGATCCCCAATTTTTACCGTGGCGGAATGAGGCAATCAAGCATGGTTATGCTTCTTCCATTGCTCTGCCACTTATTGCAGTTGCCAGACCTTTCGGAGCGCTAACGATTTATGCTAAGCTCCCCGATGCTTTCACAAATGACGAAGTGAAAATACTTGCAGAATTGGCAAGTGACCTCGCGTATGGGATCACTGCTTTCAAGCTACGCGCGGAACAGGAAAGGGTAGAAGAAGAACTGAGAAAAAGCGGGGAGCAATTGCGGCAAGCAAACGAACTTCTTGAAACTGTAACCGAAGGGACCAGGGTGATTATCTCCACCATAGACACAAACTATCAGTATACTTATTTTAATCAAGCCTATAAAGAGGAAATCGCCCGTCTCACTGGCAAGGAAATTCAAATAGGTACGAGTTTGATTGAAATCTTCGCTGAACTTCCCGAACAGCAAGAGGTGGCTGTAAGGGAATGGAGCCGGGTTTTGCAGGGGAATATATTTAGTAAGAACCTTGAATTTGGCGATCCGGGGCGTTACCGGCGGATCTACAATATAAGGCACACTCCTCTGCGTGACGACTTGGGGAATATTATTGGTGCTGGAGAAGTAGCTTACGATATCACAGAACAGGAACAGGCCAAATTGGCGTTGGTGGAAAGTGAGATACGTTATCAAAGTCTATTCAACCGGATGACCGAAGGCTTTGCCATCCATGAAATCATTTGTGACGAGAATAACATCCCCTGTGATTATCGTTTCCTGGACATCAATCCAGCCTTCGAACAATTAACCGGGCTAAAGCGGGAAGAAATCATAGGAAGGTGCAAGAGTGAAATATCTCAACTCCATGGGGACGATCCGAAATGGGTGGAAATCTACGGTAAGGTAGCGCTCACAGGCGAACCGGTTACATTCGAAAATTATTCTCCTGCACTTGAAAGGCATTATGCGGTGCAGTCATTTCAACCTGAACCGGGCAAGTTTGCGGTCATCTTCCGGGATATCAGCGAACGAAAAAAAATGGAAGAGGTGCGTAACTGGCTGGCCTCTTTCCCGGAACTAAACCCCAACCCCATCGTGGAAATAGATTATAGTGGGGGTATCCATTATCTTAACTCTGCTGCTAAACTGGCATTCCCGGATCTAGCTGCGAAAGGCGGGGAGCATCCATATTTTGACGGTTTGAGAAAAGTGATTGATGATTGTCAGAAGGGGGAGACAAGATCGATAATCCGGGATGTAAGTATTTGTGAAAAGTATTATCGGCAAACTATATCTTGTAATTCTGACAGCGAGCGAGTAAGGATCTACTGTATCGACATCACCGCGCTAATAAATGCGGAACAAGCCTTGCGCCAGGGGCGGGATGAACTTGAATTGCGTATCAGAGAACGCACGCTGGAGCTCGAATCTTATCGCCAACATTTGGAGGACGTGGTAAGAGAACGCACCAGCCAACTTGAAAATGTCAATGTTCTCCTTCAAGAAGAGATCAGTGAACGGCTGCACGCTGAGCGGGATTTGAATATCGAACGCGGTAACCTTCAAATGATCTTTGACGTTGTAAATGTCGGTATGTTCTTGCTGGACAAAGAGGGGTGTATCAGCCGGGCTAACCGCGTGATCTCGCAGTGGACTGGGAAAAAATTTGAAGAGATTCAAGGTTCCCAACCGGGGGACGCTCTGGGATGCATCCATGCGGTCACGGATCCTGCAGGCTGCGGTAAGACCCAATTTTGCAGTAGTTGTCTTATCCGCAAGGCCTTTGAATCGGCGCTGAGCACGGGACAGCCCGTTCACGATATTGAAGTCGAATCCATTCTTGTGAAAGACTCAGCTCAAGTCCATTTGTGGTTTGATTTAAATGCCGATCCGTTCGACATAGTGGGAAAGAAGCATGTTGTGTTGTCAATGAATGATATTACCCTACGCAAGCAGGCGGAGGAATCGTTACGAGAAGCGCGTGATGGTCTTGAAGAGCGCGTCCAGGAAAGGACCAAGGAATTGATTGCAGCCAATGAACAGCTGCAGAGTGAAATCAAAGAACGGAAACATGCAGAAGCTGCTCGCCAGGAAAGCGAAGGGCGCTATGGTACCCTGTTCGAAACCTCCCCGGATGCAATCATTGTCTCCGACATGGATAATAAAATTGTCTCAGCCAACCAACAGGCGGCAGCATTACACGGATTCAAGGACACCCTCAAACTCAAAGGAATGAAAATAGTTGAATTAATTGTGCCGGAAGACAGAAGACGTGTAGTAAGGAATATCAGGAATACGCGTGAGATGGGATATGTTCGTGATATTGAATATCAAATACTGACAAAAAATGGATCAAGAATTCCAGCAGAATTAAATGTTTCGATTGTTAGAAACGAAACCGGGCATGCGATTGGCATCCTGATGGATATTCGAGACATTACCGAGCGAAAACGGACTGCGGATTCAATACGATTAATGTATGCTTACAATCGAAGCTTATTTGAAGTAAGCCTTGATCCGTTGGTGACAATAACTCCGGAGGGAAAAATCGGCGACGTGAATAAAGCCACCGAGTTGGTAACCGGTTGTACGCGTGCTGAATTGATCGGGACGGATTTCCACAACTATTTCGTGGATGGCGAGAAGGCGCGCGCAGGATACCAAAAGGTCTTCGAAGCCGGAACAGTACGTGACTATAACCTGGAAATCCGTAATAAAAATGGGAGCCTTACGCCAGTATTATTTAATGCCGCGGTCTACAAAGATGAAGCCGGTGAAGTGAGGGGGGTGTTCGCGGCTGCACGCGATATTACCGAACGGAAGCAGTTTGAAACCCAACTCGTCCAGGCGGAAAAACATGCCATTATTGGACGAATGGTCGGTTCAATAACCCATGAGATCAACAACCCCTTACAGACCATTAAAAATTGCCTCTATCTTATTCAGCAGGATGTGACACCAGAAAGCCCGATCCAGGAACCTTTGGAAATGGCAGCCTCAGAAACCTTGCGCTTGACAAACCTGGTGGGTCATTTGAGGGAACTTTATCGGCCAAAAGCGGGCATCAATAAACAATCCAACGAAATCCTCGATATCATCGAGGAAGTTCATTCCCTGCTTGTCCCTCATCTGAATAGTGCCAAAGTTCAATGGCAGCCATTGAAGGGATTGCAACGATGTTACATTGAGTGTGTGCGGGACCAGATCCTTGAAGTTTTCCTTAACATCAGTATGAATGCGATCGAAGCGATGCAGAAGAACGGCGGGACGCTATATGTAGATATGCTCAAAATGGAAGATCGAACAGCCGTAGTATTTAAAGATACGGGTCCTGGCATCCCCGAAGAAATTGCTCAGCACATGTTCGAACCCTTCATGACCACCAAAGCAAGCGGCCTGGGGCTGGGTCTTTCCATCAGCTATGGGATCGTTCAGAGACACGGTGGTCAAATCCTTTTGGAAAACCACCCAGGCCAGGGAGCAACCTTTACCATTTGGCTGCCTCAAGCTTCGCCGCTCACTAAAGAGGAGGTTATTAAACGTGACAACGGATGACACCATCTTAATCATAGATGACGAGCCAAAATTGGCCCGAAGTCTGGCACTTATCCTGCAGCGTGCGGGTTACAGGGTTACCACAGCAGCAACCGCCAGGGAAGGCCTTCAATTCTTGCAAGCAGGGGCGTTCGATCTGGTTTTCCTGGATATCAAACTGCCAGACCAGAGCGGCATACAGTTACTTCCTCAAATTCGGAATTTATATCCGGATATGCCAGTAGTCATCCTCACCGCCCATGCGAGCCTGGAGACAGCGATCGAGGCTGTGCGCGCGGGCGCAAGTGATTACCTCCTGAAACCCATAGACCCCGAAGCCATCCTTGCGCGGGTAAACAAGATCCACGACGATCAACAACAACCGAAACGACGGAGGGAAATCACTACCCAAATCCAGACGCTCCTTGAGGAATTGCACACTTCAGACAGCAGCGTTTCATCTCCTTTTGGCCTCGTCCCATCTTCATCTCCAAATGATCCGACCCGCTATATAAAACGTGGGGATCTGGTGCTTGACCTTCATACCCGCCATGTTTTTCTAAAAGAGCGCGATATACCCATGGCGCCTTCCACTTTTGATTACCTGGTTACCTTAACGCGGCATTCACCCCAACCTGTTCCTTATGACACGATGGTGCTGGAATCGCAAGGTTACCAGGGGCTGAGCCGGATAGAAGCCAAGGAAATTACCCGCTGGCAGATCCATGAATTGAGGAAAGCACTTGAAGAAGATGTGCGTCACCCACAAATAATCATTACTGTGCGCGACATCGGATATCGCCTTGTGATATAGTTTCCAACAAGCTGGGAATTTATTCAACTGGTTGAGAACGGGCAATTTGCCCGCTCGTCGTTTAATTTCCGTTAGTGGTTAAGACCGCGGGGTATATCTTTCTCGTGCCAATAAATTCAAAGTTACCCAAATATTTCCGGGAAATATTATTTGTAAAATGAGAATTGGATTAATTATGTCCCGAGAACCATACGTTCCTCTCCCCAAAAATGTATTGATCGTTGACAGCGATCTAAACCTGAGACTCTCCCTGGCGCTTGTTCTAAAACGCGCCGGCTATTTGGTAACTACGGTCGGGAAGGCATGCGAAGCCTTGGATCGCCTGGAAAGCGGTAATTATAACCTGGTCATCCTGGACATCATGATCATGGACAATAAGTTGACGCTTCTCCCTGCAGTATTGCAGCGCTTCCCTGCTACTTCCGTGATGGTTTTTACTGCGCAATGGTCACCTGAGACTGCTGCCGAGATCGAGCAAATGGGAATTAGCGCACATCTGGAAAAACCGGTCACCCCGGATTCACTGCTCGAATGTGTTGAATCAATTCTAAAAGAGCCTGACCAGAAATGAACGCATTTTTTAAAAAAACTGGTTTATCTAAAACTCAACTTCGGGAGATTAAAAAGGAGAAATTATGTGAAAAGAAGCAAGAAATCCTATGTCCTCCAAACTTGTCTTGAACATTAAGAATATTGCACAGGCCCATTTGGAAGAGAATAAGAGGAGAAATGGAATGAAAACACTAAAGAACTTAAATATCTTGCTTTCAACCTTTGTAATCGTCACCATGCTATTGGGAGGAGTTGGCCCCACTCCGGCACATGCCAAGGACGTAAACCCACCGGTAAACATCTCCCCGGATGTGCCTCCCGTTGATGCTACCCCAACCGTCGCTCCTACTGAAGATCCATTAGTAGGGACAACGCCTACTCCTGTTCCCCCCGAGCAGCCGACAGTGGAACCCCCAACCACGGCGCCTGGGGGAGATAACGGCCACGGGCATGTAACTCCTGCCGATAGACAAGCCGCAGCCTCACGTGCAGCAACGGCTCGTAAGGCCGGCCTGATATCAGCAGAGCAAATGGCCGAGGCGGCGGCTCCATCCATGAACCCCGGCGGAATCCCTGACTATTTTGGCACGACCCCCAACTATGCCAACAGCCCATTTCCAGCCAGCCTCAGCGTCATTGGAGATGGCAGCGGCGCGTTAGGTACGGTTGTCCTGTCGGGTGGCGCGGTTGTGGCTGTTAACATCACAAACGGAGGCAGCGGATATACCGATGCAGCCACCACTGTGACAGCGGTTGGCGGCGGCGGCTCGGGTGCTGTATTGGTTCCTGTCATCGATCCTCTCACCGGCGCGATTACATCCGTAAACGTTGTTGCAGGAGGCGCAGGTTATGACACCGTACCCGGGATCCGGAAATTCGTTGATGCCTTGCCGGGCCTTGGGTCAACCAGCGCGAACGATATTGGACAATACATCCCGGTTGCCGTTCCAGATACCACGAGTTATCCGGGAGATGGGACTTTGACCAACCCAGCCTCCGATTACTACGAAATTGCTGTGATCCAATATACGGAGCAGTTGCACAAAGACTTGCCTGCCACCACCTTGCGTGGTTACGTCCAAATCTCGACTCCAACAAATCCTGGACAAATGATCCAATTATTTTATCCAAATGGTTCTCCGGTAATCGATGTAAATAATTCCTGGCCCAACAACTATGTTTATGCATACGACAAACCGCAATACCTGGGCCCGATTATTATTGCTGGCAGTTACAATCCAAATTATGTGGCAGGTGCCACTTTACCAACCGGTGGCACAAATGGGAAGCCTACCCGCATCAAATTCCATAACTATCTTCCTACTGGTAGCGGCGGCGACCTATTTATTCCCGTAGATACCACTGATATGGGTGCGGGGATGGGTCCAAAAACCGCTGGTGGAGCAGATTGTAACCCTTCGACTACCGCATGCGCTATGTACACTCAGAACCGCGCAACGATGCACTTACACGGCGGAAATACACCCTGGATCAGTGATGGGACGCCAGACCAATGGACGACCCCTGCGAACGAAACTACCCCTTATCCAGAAGGTGTTAGTGTGTATAACGTCCCTGATATGGACGGTGGAACTGAGCCACAAGGAACCTTAACTTTTTACTATACCAACCAACAAAGTGCCCGGCTGATGTTCTATCATGATCATTCATATGGCATCACCCGCCTTAATGTTTATGCAGGTGAAGCCGCGGGTTACCTTGTTACCGACCCGGTCGAACAGACACTGGTCAATGGTGGAATGATCGGGAGTCTAAATGTCTCGGCCGGGACGATACCTGCTTCGGATATCCCTTTGATCATCCAGGACAAGACATTCGTCCCCAGCGAATCTCAATTAGCCGTGGAAGACCCCACCTGGAATTCGGGGTCCAACCCCGGAACTGTTGTAACCGGCGACCTATGGTTCCCGCATGTATATATGCCAAACCAGAACCCATTTGATCCTATGGGAGTAAACGCAGATGGCCGCTGGGACTACGGTCCTTGGTTCTGGCCGCCATTTACGACCATTGCAAATGGCGAAGTCCCGAACCCACTTTACCCATCTCCCACCAACCCGCTGGAGGGACCCAACAACCCCGGTACGCCGAATCCTTCCCTCGTTCCGGAAGGTTACATGGACACACCACTTGTCAACGGGACCGCTTATCCATACCTGAGTGTGAATCGACAAGCTTACCGTTTCCGCATCCTGAATGCCAGCAACGATCGTATGCTTGACCTGCAGTTGTACTGCGCCAAATCCAACGGGACCATGTGGAATCTGAGCACTGGTACTTTGTTGGATGCAAATGCAGGTGAAGTCAATATGGTCCCAGCGGTTGCCACAGCGGGATACCCTGCCAATTGGCCCACTGATGGTCGCGCGGGTGGGGTGCCTGACCCGGCTGCAATTGGACCGTCCTTCATCCAGATCGGCACCGAAGGTGGCCTGCTGCCGGCACCGGCAGTGATTCCTAATCAGCCTGTTGGGTATTATTATGACCGGCGCAATATCGTCGTGTTGAACGTTTCGACGCATGCATTGATGCTGGGCCCGGCCGAAAGAGCGGATGTCATCGTGGACTTCTCCCAGGTCCCGAGCACCTGCACCAACATCATAATGTACAACGACTCTCCCGCGCCTGTCCCAGCCTTTGATCCACGCAACGATTACTACACGGGCGATCCTGACAATACCGGGATCGGCGGTGCTCCCTCCACGTTGCCGGGTTATGGCCCGAACACCCGCACCATCATGCAATTCCAGGTTTCGGGAACTGCGGCTGCCGCTTATAACCTGGCTGCTCTACAGACCGCTTTGCCGGCTGCCTTTGCTGCCTCGCAACCCGCACCCATCGTGCCTCAGGCTGCTTATGATGCTGCTTACAACGCCAATTATCCCACTGACGCGAACGTGAGGATCCAGGATACTACCATGACCTTCACCCCGGCCGACACAGCTATCCACACTATCAAGGTGACGGGCGGTGGATTAGGATACAGCTCGACTCCCTTCGTATTCCTCACTGGCGGATCGGGTAGCGGCGCAACGGCCACAGCCACCGTTTCAGGAGGTGTGGTGACCGGAATCACCATCACAAATGGAGGTTCGGGGTATACCGCAACGGGGTTGCCGCAAGTGGTGATACTGGGTGGCGGTGCTCCTACAACGAACGCTACAGCCACGGCAAGCACTGCAATTACCATCGGACTCCAACCCAAGGCCATCCAGGAACTATTTGAGCTGAACTATGGACGGATGAACGCTACCCTGGGAGTGGAATTACCGCAAACTAACGGGACCGTACAGACTACAATCCCGTATGGCTATATCGACCCAGCAACCGAGCTCTTGTCAAGTTCAGACTCCATGAGCCAGATTGGTACACTGGGGGATGGAACCCAGATATGGAAGATTACCCATAACGGTGTTGATACCCATGCCATTCACTTCCACTTGTTCAATGTACAGTTGATCAACCGGGTGGGCTGGGATGGAATGATACGGCCTCCCGAACCCAATGAAATAGGTTGGAAGGAAACCATTCGGATGAACCCCTTGGAAGACGCGATCGTAGCGTTGAGGCCGATTGTACCAATCCTTCCCTTCAAGATCGGCAACAGTGTCCGCATGCTGGATGTGACCATGCCGGCTGGATCCACCACCGGATTCTGGGGTCAGGATCCGCTGGGTAACCCGGTCGCCATCCTCAACCAGATGGTCAACTATGGTTGGGAGTATGTCTGGCACTGCCACCTGCTGGGCCACGAAGAGAACGATATGATGCGCCCAATGATGGTCGGCGTTGCTCCGGAAACCCCCGACAGTCTGGCAGCTGTAGCTGATATTTCAGGTAATGTTGTATTAACCTGGAATGACAACTCGCTGACTGCCACAAGTTTCACTGTCCAGCGTGCAACGGATCCTGGGTTTACGATGAACCTGACCACTTTCACAGGTCCCAGGGTGGCAGGAATACCGCAGACCTATACCGATACCACAAATGCTCCGGCAACTTTGTACTATTACCGGGTGCTGGAGAACGATGACATCGGTGGTGTGTCGAATGTACCGACCGAGCCCAGCATGACGGTGACTTCATTGCCCTCAAATGTCGTTAAATTCCCAACAAACCTGTACACCTTGACAGTGATCAGCTCCTACGGCACGGTCGTCAAGACGCCCGACCAAGCCTCCTATGCTGATTTATCCACTGTAAGTTTGATGGCAACTGCACTACCAGGCTATACATTTACGGGTTGGACCGGCAACGATCTCGTTAATCTGCCCAGTACAGCCAATCCGCAGAACGTGACATTTGCCGGTGCTGACCTGGTGGTTACGGACAGCTATACGCCAACGGCGCTTACGATTTCCGGAAATGCCGGGGTGGGCGGGGTGACCATGGGCTGGGTGAATGGGAGTAGTTCAGGGTCAGTCACCGCAGATGGCACTGGGAACTATACGATTACTGCTCCGACGAATCCCTGGGCTGGCACGACAACGGTAACGCCTTCATTGGCGGGTTACACCTTCTTGCCAGTTAGTATGACTTACACCGGGTTGGCAACCAGCATGACTGCCCAGAATTACGTTGCCACGCCGATTGTTCCTACCATCTCCGGTACGGTTTATTTACCGGATGGCGTGACACCGCTGGCTGGAGTGACCTTAAGCTACGTGATCGGCACGACGACCAAGACGGTCAATACGAACACGTTGGGTCAATATTCCTTCAATGTCACCTATAAATGGTCTGGCACTGTCACCCAGTCCAAGACGGGTTATACTTTTGCACCCGTCACGGGTGTCAATTCAACTTACAGCAATGTTATTGCCAACCAGGTCGCGCAGAACTACATCGGCACACTTATCACCCCATTCACCATATCTGGTAATACGGGAGTGGCCGGAGTGGTCCTTGGCTATACGGACGGCACAGCCAAGACGACCACATCCGATGTCAATGGGAACTACAGTGCACCAGTCTCTAGTAACTGGTCTGGCACGATCACGCCGGTTCTAGCGGGTTTCATCTTCACTCCTGTCAGCATTTCTTATGTCAATGTTGTGGCGAATCTAACTGCACAGAACTACGTAGCCACTCCCACGCCTCCAGGCGCTTTCAACAAATCCGCACCATTAAACGGTGCCACCAACCAACTCACCGCTCCAACGCTGAGTTGGGGAGCCAGTTCTGGGGCCTCTTCCTATGCATACTGCATCGACACCATCAACGATAATGCCTGCAATACCACCTGGATTTCAACTGGTGTCAATGCAAGTGTGGCGCTCAGTGGTTTGACCACGGGCACCTATTTCTGGCAGGTGAGTGCAACCAATGTTTCTGGAACCACCTACGCCAACGGAGGCTATACCGCCTGGTGGTCGTTCACCATCCTGCCCCTACCTGGATCGTTCAATAAATCCAGCCCGGCTAATGGCGCTACCAACCAATCCGTCAATCCAACCTTGTCCTGGGGTACCAGCAGTAATGCGGTGTCTTACCAATACTGCATCGACACCGTCAACAACAATGTCTGCGATGCCTCATGGATTACGACCGGAGCTACGAAGAGTGCTGCCCTCTTAGGGTTGACCCCCGGGACATATTATTGGCAGGCGGCTGCGGTCAATGCAACGGGAATCAGGTATGCCAACGGGAGCGCTACTGCTTGGTGGTCGTTCACCATCATCCCATTACCAGGCGCCTTCACCAAAACTGCACCGGTTAACCTTGCTGTAAACCAGCCTACCAACCCGACTCTGAGTTGGAGTGCCAGCAGCCGGGCAACATCCTACGCATATTGTATTAACACAACTGCCATGTGCACTACCTGGATCTCTACCGGGACCAGTAGAACCAAAGCCCTTACCGGTCTGATCCCAGGAACCACATATTATTGGCAGGTTAGTGCCACCAATTCAACCAGTGTCACCTATGCTGACGGTGGTCTTACATCAACGTGGTCCTTCACCGTTCCTCCATTGCCTACAGCTTTTGGCAAATCCACCCCGATCAGTGCTACCACCAACCTGCCTTCCAATGTGACCCTGACTTGGGGAGCCAGCAGCAACGTTGTAAATTATCAGTACTGCGTAGATACCAGTAACAACAATACTTGCAACGCCACATGGATCAACACAGGTACTACCCCAAGTGTAGCCCTCACGGGTCTGGCAGCTGCGACGTATTATTGGCAGGTACGGGCAGCGAACGGAGCAGGCACTACCTATGCCGATGGTAGCAGCACTGCCTGGTGGTCCTTCAAAGTTGTCCCATTACCCGGCGCCTTTAACAAGATCAGCCCGGCCAACGGCGCCACCAACCAGTCGGTCAATCCAACGTTATCCTGGGGTGCCAGCAGTAATGTCGTCAATTATCAATACTGCATCGACACAGTCAACAATAATCTTTGCGACACCTCCTGGATCTCGACTGGCACCTCTGTCAGTGCGGCTCTCACAGGTTTGACTCCGGGCAAATATTACTGGCAGGTGAGTGCTACCAATATCAAGGGAACCACCTATGCCAATGGGAGCGCAACTGCTTGGTGGTCGTTTACCATCGTTCCCCTCCCCGGCGCTTTTGGTAAGAGTGGACCGGCAAACGGCGCCCTAAACCAACCCACCAATCCAACACTTAGCTGGGGAGCCAGCACTGGTGCCGCATCCTATGCATATTGCATTGACACCATCAATGACAATGCGTGCAATACTTCCTGGATCTCCACCGGCACCGGAAGGACCAAGGCCCTTTCTGTCTTGGTACACGGAACCATCTATTACTGGCAGGTGAGAGCAATAAATACAACCGGTTTCACCTATGCTGACGGCGACATCACTGCTTTTTGGTCCTTCACCGTTCCATAGAAGGAGGTACTAACCTGAAGTTTCTCCCGCCGATGAGAAAAATAGCCAACATCGGCGGGAGATTTCCAAAGAAAAAATGACGAACTCCGATTTGGGGGAAATGGATTAGATAACCGCCCAAGGAGTTCGTCATTTTACATTTATACAGAAATTGCCCAGGATTTTTTAGCTTTTATAGGTCAAGATCGATAATTACTTTTCTTAGATCGCTTTAACAGATGGGAACAAACTATTAAATTCACGCTATTTTTCTTAAATTGGCACGGGGATAAAAATGGGCTTAAAGTGCCATGGAACATATATTATCAAAATTGTAATTAATAATAGAATTGAAGGCGAATATAATGATTGGGGGAGATTTTTGTAGTATTAGCATTTATTCCACCCGGGACGGTGGTTGGATATGATGAAGGATAATTCGACAAGACAATTTCTCAAATTATTGTTCGGGGTCGTCTTGGCAGGGATCATCCTGGTCGTTTGTATCGGGATAAGTTCTTCGTCTGCCGTTCGCGCCCAGGACGCATGGACAGAAACGCCGACTGATACCTCCTCACTAACTGAGACACCCTCGGAGACGCCTGCGCCTTCCCTGACTATTACCGAAACCCAAGTCCCAACTGAGACTTCAACTCCCACGCAAGGTCCGGATGTAACCACCACACCTGCTGTAAATAATTACTATTCTGTCGAGGCTCTTTCGCTTTCGGATGGGAATGTCATCCAGGAAATGATAATCCACGGACCGCCTGTTCCGCCGCCCGGCTATGATATTCAAGGAGAATCTGTTTCGGTACCGGATATTATTAATGCAGCCGGGACAAATATTTTGACGGTGCCCGCCTATCCCTGGGTTTACGGCTGCTCTGCTGTCTCTGGTGCGATGATAGCAGGGTATTATGATCGCAATGGGTATCCGAACTTGTATACAGGGCCCACGGACAACGGTGTGATGCCGTTGGTGGATAATAGCTCTTGGGGCTCCTGGGTGGATAATCCGCCGTCGCCGGAAGGTAACTTTGCATACTTTAATAACCCGTTGGTTGCCTCCAAACTCGGATTGGATAGCAGGACAACCCGTGGTTCCATCGATGATTATTGGGTTCAGTATGATAGTTCCGCGCCCGATCCATATATTACTGGATCTTGGACTCAGCATAGTTGGGGAGATGCGATCGGGGATTACATGCAAACCAGCCAATCAGCCTTTGGCCTTGGTGATGCTTACACCAGGTTCTACGATAATTGGTCCAATCCGGCGGCACCCCTCACCTGTGCCTCGATTGAGGCTGCCGGGTATGTTGATGGTACAGTGGGCCGAAAGCAGTTTTATCAAGCCAAAGGCTATGCGGTAACAGATTGCTACAACCAGTTTACAGACAATCAATATGCTGGCGGCTTTTCCTTCGCCCAGTATAAAGCGGAGATCGACGCTGGCCGTCCCGTAATGATCAACCTTGAGGGTCACACCATTGTTGGTGTTGGGTATGCAGATCCAAACATAGTATATATTCACAACACTTGGGACTCAGGGACTTACTCCATGACCTGGGGTGGAACCTATTCGGGAATGGACATGATGGCGGTCAGTATCGTGAACCTTGCACCTTCGGATTATTCTGTTATGCGCGTAACCAAGAATGGCAACGGCAGCGGCACAGTTATTAGCAGCCCCGCAGGTATCAATTGCGGTTCGAACTGTACCTACGCTTATGATAAAACCACCTCCGTCACCTTGACGGCAACGGCTTCCACTCCTTCGATTTTCACTGGATGGAGCGGGGGCGGTTGTTCTGGAACAGGCACTTGCACGGTTCTGATGAGTACGGCCCAGTCCGTCACAGCCACCTTCTCCCTACCTGATCTTACAATCACCAACTTAACCGTTCTGCCTTCAGCACCAACGGTAAATAATGATATAAATCTTTCGGTCGGAGTTGCAAACCTGGGTGGGGTAGATGCCACCACTTTTCGCATCGAGTTTTATGTCGATCATATTTGGCAAAGCTGCTGGGATTTGGGAGTTGTTCCATATCGGGATTTCTTCGTCCGCGCCACCGGTCTCTCCGGGAATTCAAGCGGTTCCTGGTCGTATACGATCCCTGCGGGGACGCTATCCCTGGGAACGCACACGGTCAGCGCCTATGTCGATATGGGCTGTGAAGTTGTCGAAGGGAACGAAACCAATAATAGCGCCGTACCCGTATCGGTTACGGTCTCCATTCCGGCTCCAAGCGCTTTCGATCTTTCTAGCCCGGCGGATTCTGCCACCAGCCAACCTATGAATCCCACCTTGCAATGGAACGCCAGCACGGGGGCTGTATCCTACGAATATTGTATTAATTCGGTCGCCAGTTGTGTTTCTCCGGCTGCCTGGATTTCCATCTCGACAAACACAAGCATCGCTCTCAGCGGTCTCACACCGGGTGCCACATACTATTGGCAGGTGCGCGCCAGAAATACCTCTGGGCTGACCTATGCCAACGGTGGCTCGTCTACTTCGGGGTGGTTCTCTTTTACAGTTCTATCGCTGCCCGGCTCTTTCACTAAAAACACTCCGTCGAAGGCCGCCATCAACCAACCCGCCGACCTTACCTTGAATTGGGGAACAAGCAGTAATGCTTTTTCCTATTCTTATTGTCTCGATACTGCTAATGATAATACCTGTAACACTTCCTGGACTTCGACCGCCGCCAACACGAGTGTTGATCTCAGTGGTCTGACCCCAGGTATTACATACTACTGGCAGGTACGTGCTACGAATGCTAATGGTTCCACATATGGCGACGGGAGCAGCGCAGCTTGGTGGGCCTTTTCCATCCAGCCAATACCGGGCGCGTTCAATAAATCCAACCCAATCAATGCCGCCACCAACCAGACGGTCAATCCAACCTTAACCTGGGGAGCCAGCAGCAATGTGGTCTATTACCAATATTGCATCGACACCGTCAACGACAATACCTGCAATACCTCCTGGAATTCTACTGGAGCCACACCAAGTGCGACCCTCACCGGTTTGACCCCGGGTACTTATTACTGGCAGGTGAGCGCGGTCAACGCCATGGGGACCAGGTATGCAAACGGGAGTGCCGCTTCCTGGTGGTCATTTACTATTGTCCCATTCCCTGGTGCTTTAACCAAATATGCACCCATTAACGGTAGTACTAACCAGCCAACCAATCCGACCCTGAGTTGGGGAGCCAGTTCAGGTGCAGTATCATATTCATATTGCCTCGACACCGTTGACGATGATACCTGTAATACCTCCTGGATTTCCACAGTCACTGGTAGAACGAAGGCTCTCACGGGGCTGGTACCTGGAACCACCTATTTCTGGCAGGTGAGGGCGACCAATACAACCGGGAATACTTATGCCGATGGTGACCTAACCTCCTGGTGGTCCTTCGTCGTTCCTCCGTTACCCGGCGCTTTTACCAAAACCAGCCCGGTAAATTCTGCCACCAGCCAACCTTCCAATCCCACATTGCAATGGGGGACAAGCTCCAATGTTGTCTCTTATGAATATTGTATTAATACCACTGCCAGTTGCGTATCTCCGGCTGTCTGGACTTCTACTTCTTCGAACCCAAGTATTGCTCTCGGCGGCCTCAGACCAGGCGCTACATACTATTGGCAGGTTCGAGCCAGGAACTCTGTCGGTATTACTTATGCTGATGGTGGGACTGCGACCACGGGTTGGTACTCGTTTACTATTCTTCCATTGCCAACGGCGTTCAATAAGTCCAGCCCGGCGAATACTGCCACCAATCAATCCAATAATCCCAGCCTG
>Ga0187878_1001164_pt1 | contig 26638 bp, 25 predicted proteins | sample June2016WEW_17_1_FD_132979 | JGI IMG/M metagenome (GOLD analysis project Ga0187878, IMG submission 132979) | Peatland microbial communities from SPRUCE experiment site at the Marcell Experimental Forest, Minnesota, USA - June2016WEW_17_150 | ecosystem: Environmental > Terrestrial > Soil >...
CGTCTACAACGGAAAACTCCTGAAGCTGCATGTGGACACGGTGAGGCTACCGGACGGCAGAGAGACTACCAAGGAGATCGTAGAACATCCTGGAGCCGTCGCAATCATACCTATTTTGGACAACGGGAAGCTCCTCGTTGTCAAGCAGTACAGGACCGCTGCTCGCAGGCGCATGATGGAGATCCCTGCTGGAACGCTTGAAGCAGATGAGGCCCCGCTTGCGTGTGCGAAGAGAGAACTGATTGAAGAGACTGGGTATGCGGCAGGGCGTTTCACGAGATTGTTCTCTTGCTATTTGGCGCCGGGCTACAGCTCGGAGAAGATACATTTCTTCCTTGCGAGACGACTTGTCAAGACGAAAGTGAGGCCAGCCGAAGATGAGTTCATCACTGTCCGGGCCATGGATTTGGATGAGGCTTTGAGAGCGATCGAGCGGGGCAAGATCCAAGATGCTAAGACGATCTCCGCGCTCTACTACCTGGCGATGCACCGAGACAAGCAACGACGTCCGAGCAAGAGCAGGCGGCGACGATCTACCGAGTGACCGCTAAGTCGGCAATGTCGACGTTTATTTCTGACATAGCTTTGAGTGCTGACACAACGGTTGCCAGCCGATCGATCGTTTCAGGCTTCGCATTGACCAGGCCACGCTCGGCTGTTCTGATGCTCGTTGTCGCGTCCTTGTAGAGGCTTGTCGCTTCCTCGGCAAGTGCAAGATTCCGTGTGAAGACTGCCTCCACCGCGTCCTTGTGCATGCGATTGAGAATGCCGCCAGCTTTCTCGATGCTTCGGATCGTACTGTCCATGTCCCTCCCCTTCGCTCGAGTCCATGTACTCTCTGCGATATCTGTGGCGTAGTCTGCAAAGTGCTCGACAAAGCTGGCGAGGATCCTGTGATCGAGGCAATCAATTGCACTGGTGCCAAGCTTCTCGGCGATCGCTGGATCCGTCAGAGCAGCTCTGACAACACGCACAAGAAGGAAGTACAGTCTGTCAACATCTTCATCGCGTTCGACCACTGTATGCGCCAACCTTGAATCGCCACTAACAAACGATGAGACGGCGTCCTTGTGCATCGAGAGGGTGATCAGGTGAAGCCTCCGCAGAATCCTGTCAGGAAAGAGCAAGGACGGTTCGATGAGGCATTGTATGACTACTTTGTTCGTGTCCTCTTCGACAATCTCTAGACCTACTAGGCTTCGAACAATCTTTCTCACAGTCTCCCTCGTTTCTGAATGTATGACCTGCTGAGAAACGATCTCAAACACGTCATATCCGAGGAGATACTTCTCCTCAATCTCTCGCCGCAACATAGGGCTCGGCGTCAACGTGACCGTAGCGATCTTCCGTTCCTGCTCACCATAGGGTTCAGCAAGGAGCTTCCCGTCCTTCCGCTCCGAGAAGCTCAGTATGGCGCCTTTCTCAAGCTTGTTCCTAGCCACCCAGCCCTTGGGAAGAGTCACGAAGAATGTTCCGTCTGACGTTCTTTGGAGTCGACGGAGATCCAAGCGCCACATCACCAATGACTCGTTCCACGGCCACTCAGATTAATGAAGTGATCATTACAGCCTACCACGCCGTTTAAGATCGTCCAGTGTGATGTAGAAGCCGAAGCAGGAGCTTCCACATTTCGAGCCAAGAGGCCTCCCGTATGCAGGTCCACGAAGAATTCAAGCGGGTAGTTGAGCGCGTGGTCTCTGCAGGATGGCAGCTTAGCGCAGACGCATTCGAACTCGTCCAAGCTTCAGGGAACCGTCTAGACCAAGAGAAGTTAGGTGACGAGCTGATCGCCGCCGCAAAGAAACAGCCCACCGGACAGCGCCTGATTGACCGCAACCTTGTGGAGCAAGTTCTCAACCGCCTGCTGCCTCCGGCTCAGACGATCCGTATCTCCGAACCCATCAGAGCCGGGGCTCCCGTTGCTGCTCAAATCGAAAGCGAACTGAAGGTGTTGAAGGACCCGTCGAATGCATCGATCTTCGGGGGATCAATGCAAGACTTCACGCAACACTTCCGAGACCGATTCACGAAGATGCGCGAGATCCTGCGTAGGAGGAGCGATGCGAAGGATGCGGGCACGATATCGAACGCTCTCAATTCCCAGCAGAATGAGCACGTGAAGTTCATCGCAATGATAATGGAGAAGCGCGAACGAGAGAACAGGCTCTTTCTGACGGTAGATGATCTCGAAGACACTGCACAGGTTCTGGTTCAAACCGACCGTGACCGCCAACTCTACGAAATGGCTCTGAGGGCACCACTCGATCAAGTTGTCTGCATTGAAGCGGTGAAGAGCAGCCGGAGCCTTCTCGTCGCCGAGAGAATCACGCTCCCAGACATCCCAGAACGGAGGCCCCGAGGAGCGAAAGAGGAGGTCTATGCAGCGCTCCTATCAGATGTTCACGTCGGTAGCAAGAAGTTCTTGGAAGATGCTTTCAAGCGGGCAATTCGTTGGCTAAACGGCGAAGTGGGGAACCCTCAACAGGTGTACGTGGCCCAGCGAACCAAGTACTTGATAATCGCCGGAGACCTCGTAGACGGAATAGGCGTATACCCACGCCAAGAAGACGAGCTGAACATTGACGACATCTACGAGCAGTACAGGTCTGCGGCTAAGTTCTTCGAGCAGATTCCGGATTATGTCGAAGTTATTGTCGTTCCTGGTGATCATGACGGAGTGAGGCAGGCCCTTCCTCAGCCGGCGATTCCAAAGGGATTCGCTGAGCCTCTAAACGAGGCAAGGCCCATAACCTGGCTTGGCAATCCAAGTGAGGTGGAGGTTCATGGGGTGCGTTTCTTGGTTCATCATGGTCGAAGCCTAGTTGACCTCTTGACGAGCGCTCCCGGCATGAGCTTTGAAAGGCCCGAGAGAGCGATGGAGCTTCAGCTGCGGTGCAGACACTTGGCCCCCGAGTACGGCAATCGAACATCCATCGCCCCGTCGCCATTGGACCACTTGGTGATCGATGAGCCACCCGATGTATTTCATTCAGGACACATACACATCTTCGGCCACGAACAGTACCGAGGAACGCTCATAGTGAACTCAGGCGCATGGCAGGCGCAGACGGAATACCAACAGCGAATGGGCCTAATGCCGACGCCTGGCCTGTTGCCCGTAGTGAACCTTCAGACGCTGAAGCTCAGCGTTACCAACTTCCTGTCTACGGGCGAGTAGTTCACGTCCGGCGAGCGCCAGACCTTTTGCCATGATACCGGCAACCCGAATCGGCTCAGGAACCCTCGATGTCACACAGTAGGCTCGGATGATTCTTTTTGCTTGGGCGGCCGTGATGCCGATGGATTCAAAGTGGAGCGGCTGCTCCGACGGCTTCGGCGCGAACGCGTGAATTCTGCCCAGTTTGCGTATCAACTCCCATCGCGTTCTCCAGTCGGTGAAGTGCTTCTTGAGTGCATGTTTGACGGATGCGTTGTCGGGCTTTTCTCGGGAGATAATGATGATGGGAATGTGAAGCGTGTTGTGAAGCCGTTGGGCATCGACGATGTTGAATCCTGCGAAGGACGCTCCTGAGAGAAAAACTACGGTGGTTCGTGTTTCTTTAAGTAGCCTAAGGATTACGTCAGTTGAGTCAAGCCCGTCAACCTGAACGACCCCTATGCGGGCGTCATTGAATTCAAGTCGGTCAAACCAAACCGCAAGCAAGGATGCGCGATTGTTACGCGTTTTGAGTATTCCGTTTCGTTTTGATGGGCCATCATCGATGCCGACGGCTCTAGGCGGTTGCCGTTCGTTTCTGAAGAGACCTCGGAACTTGACCAAATAGTCGTCCGACGAGGGTGTCCTCCGAATAGGTTTCAACTATGACTCTAGGGGACACTCCGAGCCTTATCTTCTTGGTTCTGCCATACCTGCCGAAACTGACGACTCTCGCATTGAGGATTCCCATGACATCAAGCTCATTCACCAAGCCACTGACACGTCGCTGCGTAAGCGGGTCTATACCAGCGACCGAGCAGAGTTCATGGTAGACCTCGTAGATGTCACCGGTGATCACCCCTTCTGGTGAATGATTAGTCGCCAAGTATGCGCAAACCAATACGACTTTCGAGTGCACAGGCAGTGACTTCAAGACTTCAGCGACTCTGTCGTGCTCTATCTTGTGTTGTGCACGTCTCACATGTTCCTCCCCGATTACGCCGGCGCCTTCCCTTTCAGCAAGCTCTCCCGCAACACGTAGCAGATCGAGAGCTCTTCTGGCATCGCCGTGCTCGCCGGCGGCGAGACCTGCGCAAAGTCGGAGAGGAGGTTCCGACAAGATTCCGTCGGGAAATGCGAGTTTGGCCCTGTCAAGCAGTATGTCATAAAGCTCGTTTGCAAGGTACGGCCTGAAGACGACTTCCTCTTCACTCAGAGAGCTAAGCACTCGTGGATCGAGGAACTCCTTGAAGTGTAGGTCGTTGGAGACACCGACTATCCCGATCCAACTTTGCGCAAGCTCCTCATTGATTCTCGTCAGCTCATACAGGAGGGAATCGTCTTGGCGACCCTTGACCAAAGCGTCGATCTCGTCCAGGACGACTATGAGGGCAATTCTCTCGGCGTTGAGACCGGTTCTGAATCTGTCAACGACTTCACCTAGTGCCAAACCTGTGAACGGAACCTCAACCCCAACGCAGCGGCAGAGATCAGCGAGTACTCGATAGTTACTTCCAGCCATGCGACAGTTGATGTACGAGATGCGAACCGGAGCGCCGACGTCCTCGGCTTTCTTCTTGAGCCTCTCCAACACGAATTTTGCGACTATGGTCTTGCCGGTTCCTGTCTTTCCGTAGACGAATAGGTTGGATATCTTGGAACCACTGAGAGCGGGCGCGAGAATGGCGCCGAGTCTTTGAATGTGTTCTGCACGGTGCGGTAACGTGCTCGGTATGTAGTCGTTCCTTAGGACTTCTCGGTTAATGAAAAGTTGTCGTCCAGTGAGGAAATTGTCGAAGATGCCTTCAAGAACATCTTTGGATTCCATGCAGAACTTCTCCACTGGTAAGCCCTGTGTTTCTACTTGAAGTCGTAATAATCATCATTGTCGAAGAAATGAGACTAGTTGCAACAAAAAAACTGAGATAACTGAGGAGAATAGAATTCATAATACGTAAATGGGGTCTCCCCGGCACCCCTATGGTTCCGGTGGAAATACGATGTCCTGAAAGTTGTGATGATTGAAAGAGAAAAAATTCCTAATGAGATAAGAGCGGATTATCAGGATAAGACAGGTCGTGCAGATTATTGTACTAGGAACACTAGATCAGTTCGTTCCCCCGTGAAATACCAAATACTACTCCACTGGAAACCGAGGGGTTAGGGACCCTTCACTCCACGTCGCCATCTCCTGTGAAAGTTGTCCGCTCAGGGGAAATATTTGGCGCCTTATTCCATTTGAAGTATAATTCAGCTTCACATTCAGTGAACTTGCACAGACCCCTGCATTTCCGCTGGAATACATAGTTTTTCCGATGGAAAGCAGCCATGAGCATGAAGCGTGATGCATAGTCCCGTTTATGTGCAGGGCTTTCACAAGTATCTGCGTGGGTGTGACTGGTTGGCACTTAAGCGTCTTAGAATTGAATTCTATGACGACTCGGGCTGTCGACACACGGTCTCCCTTGATGGTCCTCTCACGCGAGAGAAGATTGCGAGAATCCTTGATTATGCCGAACTTATGGGCGGTCTGTCTCCACTGTCAGCAGATCGTGATCCAACCCAATACGCTCGCACCAAACTGGATCGTGTCCGTGACCTAGTGGTTCACAGTTTCCGAGAGAGAACATTCTCTTCTGATGACGTCAGGAAACACTATCAGCAGCTCTACGTAGAGCCAATACCTTTGACGACGGTGGCAACCTACCTCTCTCGGCTTGTCGATAGGGGTCTCCTACACCGTTCTGGTTCTCCTGGTCCCTTGCGCTACTCTCTCGCCGAGAGGATGCCTAGTGCCCGGCTGGAGTAGCTTCTTGGAGAGCCACCCGCGCTAGTACCTCTCTCACTTTCTCGTTGAGACGATACTCGTACGGCTGGCGGTTTGTCTCTCTCTCGACGAAGCCTTGTTCGAAGAGTGATTTCATCAGCCGAGCCGTGTGCTCTCGGGACTTTGCAACAAGTCGTCCTATCTCAGGCGCCGCCTTTCCACCATCGGCAAGAAGCTCCAGTACTCCTCTCTCTGTAGGTGTTAGCTTGGCGAGCGTATCTTCAGTCACAACGCCAACGGGTATGTCTCGAGCGGCTGTGGTTTTCAGAGCGACGGCGCCAAGCTCATTCACCCGAGCACGCATCTCCTGAACCTCTCGTTCTAGGTTGTTCTCGAGTCCATCGACTTTCTCAATGACCCGTTTGAGGTTCCCCATCCAGTCCTGCATGAACCCAAGCAAACGTTCCTTGTCTGCGTGCTCTCCTTCAAGGCCTAGGCGTGCTTGGCTCGCGGACAAGATCTGGAGTTGTTCTGACAACTCCTTGGTCAGAGTTTCGTTCTGCTCGATCCGGTTTGAGAGTGAGCCAACCATGGCGGAAAGCATCTGTTTCGCCTCTCTGTAGCTCATGCGAGAAATGTCCAATCTCCGGAGTACGACGCTGGTCATTAGAGCTCCGAAACCTGCCGAAACGGGCATGAGCAGCCAGAAATAGTCCAAGGTGATCCTTGTCGGCTGACTATGGGCCTCATGTCCTTTTATGTCTTGAATACTTCATCTTTGTCAATTTCATGGTGGCCTACGGACGTGATTAGGCTGTGACGCGTCACACGTGTCACATTCGTGATTTCGTTGGTGATCTTGTCATTGCGAGTTTTCCTGTCCCCGCTTGGGTCTGTGTTTGCTGTGCGTCAATCATGGCGTCGATCTGTGCTCAATTTCGGGATGGTTCAACTGGAGAGCTTGTAGGACAAAGGCCATACGACGTGCGTCATGTTTCTGTGACATGTGTGATGTCACACCCGTCTCCCCCAGAACATGGATGTGACGTGCTTGAGGTCGACGCATTATGTGACGTCACGCTGGCGCTTGAATGAACTCATCCTTGCAAGCTCGCCAATGGAGTTTTCCAAGGCGTTCTCAAGTGCTTTCATGGCATCACGAGTTTCAGAGTCCCCTTCATGTCCTGTCTCTTGTTTTGCGTCAAGAAAGGTCTTCATTTCATCGCCTAGACGGAGAAAAGGTTCCAATTTAGGGCTATCAAAGAGCCCAAAGTAGGCGAGCAGAAAGACAGTGTAGATGGACTTGATGACGTTCCGACGGGCCTGAGCGAGAGATCGATTGAATGCGCCCTTGCTTACCTGTCTTCGACGTGATCTGGGACCGCCATTTCCAGAGGATGATTGGCTTGTGGACCACAGGACATCGATGACCAGTGAGGCGAACTGGACTTCTGACAGGTGGCTGTTCTGCAGTATCGTCTTCGCAAGCTTGTCGTCTTTGAGCCTAGCCAGGGACCAATCGATGGGTGATTGAGGTTGTTCGGTGGTCATTTTAGGAACCTTTGCAGGGGATACAGTTTCGTATCCCGTGAAGGTTCGTGCTCTGGCGTTGATAACCCTTGCTCGAGCAAAGGAAACGTGGAACGTTGAAATAAGTGGCAGGTCACCCATGCGTTCAGCGGGATTAGCATGGGTCGTCGACGTAGGCGTGTCATCAGAATCGTGAAGAAGAAACTCCCCACGGTCTTCACTTGCCCAGTCTGCAGTGAGGATGCTATGAAAGTCACATTGCCCAAGGGTGCAGGCGTGGCTGTCGTTCAATGCGCCGCATGCGGAGCGAAAGACGAGTTCGCTGTCCCCCGAGGCACGCAGATGGTTGACGTCTACTGTAAGTTCACGGACAAGTACTACGCGACCGGAAGGCCTCAGCCCGCGACCCAAGTGAGTAGCGAGCAGGCCAGCTAGTGTAGAAACGTTCGCAAGTCCGGTCCCACGAAGGGCAACTTTCCTCCAAGGGTTAAATCCCCACGTCGCTTGATTCATCTCGATACTTAGTTGTCATCTAGGAGCCTTGCAGTGACGGGTCAAAACGGAGACCGTCTTCGAACACAATTTGATCAGCTCCATGAGTTGGCAAGGCTCGCACGTTCGAAGGGATTGGATCCCGCACTTGAACCAGAATGCAGAGTCGCAAAAGATGTCGCTGAAAGAGTCGAGAAATCAGTAGGTCCCCCAGGCATAGCGGGAAGGATCCGAGAACTCTCCTCCATGATCCCACGCGAGGAAGTCGCCATCAAGATCGCAGAGGAGATAGCACTCAGTCATTTCCCTACAGAGGGAGAAAGCGCGGCGGAACAGGCCATTCGCACTGCTGCCGCGATTCTCGACGAAGGCGTGACAGCGGCGCCGCTGCAAGGCATAAACACGGTGAAAGTCAAGAACAACCCTGACAAGACGAAGTACCTGGCGCTCTACTTCGCCGGGCCCATTAGATCCGCAGGCGGGACCGAGATGGGCCTGACTGTGGTTGTCGCCGACTATGTTCGCCAGATCGTCGGACTTGAAAGGTACAAGGGCACAGAAATCGACGCCAAACGATTTGTGGAGGAGCTCCGGCTTTACGAACGCGAGGTCGCACGATTCCAATACCACATCGCCGATGAAGAGCTCCATAACGCGATACTGAAACTACCCGTCGAGATTACGGGAGTCGAGACGGATCCCGTTGAGGTAGCGTCCTACAGAAATGTGCCGAGGATAGAGACGAACCGTGTAAGAGGCGGCGCTCTAAGGGTTGTTAACGACGGCCTCATAGGTCGAAGCCAGAAGATTCTGAAGATCGCCGAGCGACTCAACCTCACTGGATGGGATTGGCTACATGACCTTCACCAGCCATCTCCGGAGGCTGAGGAAGTCAAGGAACTGAGGTTCATGGAGGATGTAGTCGCAGGTCGTCCAATCTTCTGCTTCCCAGGCGTATTCGGTGGCTTCAGGCTCCGTTATGGCCGAACACGTATCACAGGCATGGCCGCAATCGGGATCCACCCTGCAACGATGGTGGCTCTCGATGATTTCCCCGCGACTGGGACACAGCTGAGAATCGAAAGACCTGGGAAAGCAGGCATCATCACGCCAGTTGACACCGTTGAGCCTCCTGTGGTCAAGCTTACCGACGGGTCAGTAGTCAGGCTTGAGACTGTCGAGCAAGCAAGGCAAGTGCAGAAATCCATCCAATCTGTGCTCTTCGTCGGAGACTTGCTCATCTCGTATGGGGAGTTTCTGGAGAACAATAGGCCGCTTGCATCCCCAGGATTCACGGAAGAATGGTGGGCGCAACTACTCAAGAACCGAATCGAGCTAGGTTTCCGCTCTTTGCGCGACGTCGAGCAGACTTCCGGGTTATCCCAAGCGAGGCTCAAGTTGCTCATGGGAGACCCCTTACGATCACCCCCATCTCCCCAGGAGTGTTTGCTGATCTCTCAGAGGCTCAATGTGCCTCTGCACCCACGCTACACGTGGTTCTGGGAGAGGCTCTCTCTTGAAGACTGGGTATTGCTCAGGGAGACCATTGGCTCTCAACTAATTGGTACAAAGGGTGTGGTCGTCGTGCCGACGGAATCGAGAGCTAAGGCAATTCTGGAAACACTGTGTATTCCTCACACCGTACGAGCAGATGGCATCTCCTTTGGTGACGAGGTGATCGTGCTAGCGGCGTGTCTTGGCACCGGGAAACCAGCGGTCGGGGACACCGCAAGGAATGGTTTGGAAGCCTCAGAAGCGGCCGCGGGTTTCCGTATCCTGCCTCGAGGTGGGACGTTCATTGGAGCAAGGATGGGGAGACCCGAGAAAGCCAAGAGAAGAGAGATGCGCCCTGTCACGCACTGCCTTTTCCCCTTGGGACTCGCGGGTGGCGCGAGACGAAATATCGTAGAGGCGGCTAATTCAGGGAGCGTCGTAGAGGCGGAACTCATCAGGCGCCGTTGCAAGGCGTGCGGGGTTGTCACTTACCAAACCTTGTGTCCGAAATGTGCAGGTAGAACAGAGATCGAGTCCGTGTGTCCGAAATGCGGAAGAACCGTTCCGCAGGGTCTTTGTCCAATGTGCAAGATCAACGCTCGCTCATATGATAGGACCGCCATCGCCGTGAGTGAGGTATGGTCCGCTGCTTGGAAGAAACTGCGTCTGACAGAGCAGCCTGAGGTTGTCAAAGGCGTCAGGGGTTTGATGAGCGGATCAAGATGTCCAGAGCCCCTTGAGAAGGGTATTCTCCGAGCAAGGCACGACCTCTCCATGTTCAAAGACGGCACCGTCAGGTTCGATGCGACAAACGCTCCCCTGACTCACTTCCGGCCTGCAGAGATAGGTGTGACAGTGGAGAAGCTTCACACGTTGGGGTACGAGACAGACGCTGACGATGAGCCGCTCGAGAACTCCAATCAGGTCGTTGCGATAGAACCCCAGGACATCATCGTGAACGATTCGTGTGGAGATTATTTGGTGAATATCGCCAACTTCATCGACGACCTATTGACGCGATTCTACGGTCTTCCATCCTTCTACAACTTCAAGAGCCGTGACGATCTCATCGGGCATCTTGTCGTTGGCCTCTCGCCACACACATCTGTAGGCATCATTGGCAGAATCATCGGCTTCACAAAGGCAAGAGTGTGCTTCGCTCACCCCTTCTGGCATGCATCTAAGCGGCGCGACTGCGACGGCGACGAAGACTCCGTCACCCTAGCCTTGGACGTTCTGCTCAACTTCTCGCGGTCATTCCTCCCCTCACGCATTGGCGGGATCATGGACGCTCCGCTTCTTCTGACAGTTGTGATGAAACCCGAAGAGATAGCCCGTCAAGCTTTCAACCTCGAAGCAGTCAGCACCTTTCCGCTCGCGTTTTTTGAAGAGGCATCCAGAAACGCGGATCCAATGACGGTCGCTGACTTGATTGAAGTCGTTGTGCATCGACTGGGAAGCGACCGGATTGTGCAGCCGATCGGTTTCACACACGAGATAGGAAACATTAACGCTGGAACTCATGAAAGCGCCTACACTCAGCTTCCAACAATGATCGACAAGATGGCTGCACAGCTCAATCTCGCGGAGAAGATTCGCGCGGTCGTTGCAGCAGATGTGGCTAGACGCGTGCTTTCGACCCATCTCATGAGAGATTTGATCGGTAACTTGAGGGCGTTCTCAACCCAGCGCGTGAGATGCATGAAATGCAACGCGAAATTCCGTCGCCCTCCCCTGAGAGGAGTCTGCCCGAAATGCGGGGGGAAGATTACGATGACGGTCTACAGGGGAACCATCGAGAAGTATCTTGACCTAGCTCGCGATCTTGTTCGACGCTATGATCTCGGTAACTACAACGCCCAGAGGCTATTCTTGCTTCAGGAGGAACTGAAGTCGCTGTTCCGCGAAGAGAGCGAGGAGAGTCAAGAGAAGCAGCCAGCCTTGGCGGATTTCATGTAGGTGCCGTGGTGGCAAATGGCAAGGAATGAGATGCATCCGAAGGCCTACCTTGCGACGAAACGTAACGTGAAGGCCGGACTGAGAGCTCGCTCAAAGATCCTGTTCGTTCTTGAGGAAACGAAGGGAAGTGCCTCCGACATCGCGAAACGCAGCAGCTTGGGATACCACTGCGTCATATATCATCTCAGGTCGATGAGGAAGGAGCGGCTTGTCGAGCGATCGAGGCAGCGCCCGTACGTTTGGGCGCTTACAAGGTTCGGTCAGCAGCGTTTGAATCCATAGGAAACGCACGCTTCCTTCTTAGCAAAGATATCATAAATATCATAAATGGCATCTTCATACTACTTAGGCTGAGAGAGATGCTTCCAGAAGAAGACCTCAGAACGGCATCAACGATCTTCAATGCACTCGGTAGTGTTGTCAGGCTCAGGATTCTGAAAATGCTCATTGAGACGAAGAAACCGCTTCACATCAAAGCCGTCGCCCGAAACCTAGACATGGACTATGCGGCGATCTACAGACACGTCCATGTTCTCAGGACAGCTAGGTTGCTTGAAGTGTTCGAAGTTGGAAGGTCGCGCGTTCTCACACCGCGAAAGCCAGACTTGATCAGTGAACTAATGCAAAAGACCAGAGATATCCACGCCTAACTCGAATGGAGTTTCCGGATGGCAGTGGTCTGAAGATAGTGGTCCAGAAAGACTCTGAAGCCGTTATGCCCGGCAATAGCGGTCGTAAAGACACTCATCACAGCCATCTCGAACCAGGCTTTCGCGAGAATTGGTATGACGAAAGCTGAAAGAAAGGCTTGGTTAGGCAATAATAGTGGGACGAATATCATGAAGAGCGCGTAGATCCATACGGCCTCGGGCACAAAACTAAGCAAAACTATCGGAACTAGCAGAATGGTCCTGCTGCGCGAAGGCTTCACCGCTCGGACTAGAACGCCAACCACGAGTCCACTGATTGCCTTTCCGACACTCGTTCCGAATCCGAGTATGCCCAACTGTCCACCTATGAAACCGAAGAATGCTGAAGGCAAGATCCCAGCCACAAAGCCGGCAAGAGCTCCTACAACGGGGCCTCCGAATATTCCCGCGATTAACACCGGCAGGGATGAGAAGTCCAGCGCAACTTGGCTAACAATCGTCGGCGCGATCGTGATTGCGGCCAGCGCATTGCCGACCGCGCCCATAGATATCGCGAAGGTTAGATCCTTGACAGAGAGAGTGCGCAACGAGCGAGTCCCGGAAAACCGTGAACTTGTCTTGCGCTATAATAGTTATCTCCCATGTGATCTCAAAATGACAAATTCCGCATCATATTATGGCATATTCCTCATTCAATGATGGTCTGACGGTTATGTTATAGGGGTGGAACTAGAGCCAAGACGAGCGGATGCTTTGGATTGCGCATTGTCGTCCTCGCCGGTGGGGTTGGAGCAGCCAAGTTTCTCCAAGGCCTATCACGAGTAGTCTCTCCGCGGGACCTATTGTGTGTCGTCAACACAGGTGACGACATCATTCTTCATGGGCTCCACATCTCGCCGGACTTGGATATCGTCACCTACACTCTCGCGGGGGTAGTGGACCACGAAAAGGGATGGGGCATTCATGGAGACACGTTCCACTGTCTGGACTCGCTCAAGAGTCTCGGATCGGAAGAATGGTTTGGACTCGGTGACAAAGATCTAGCAACACATCTTCGCCGGACGGAATTACTGAGCAGTGGGTTGTCGCTTTCGGAGGCCACGACTATTCTCTGTCAACGCTTCGGAGTGGAATCCCATGTTCTGCCAATGACCAACGACAGATTTGAGACTTGGATCAGGACTGATGCTGGCTGGATGCATTTCGAGGAATACTATGTACGAAGGGCGTTCAGAGACAAGGTTACCGGTCTGGAGTTTCGTGGCGTAGACAGTGCACGCCCGGCGCCTGGAGTAGTGGAGACTCTAAGTGAAGCGGACCTAGTGATAGTCGCACCAAGCAATCCGATTGTAAGCATCGGAGCGATCCTTGCCGTACGTGGCATCAGAGAAGCATTGCAGCGAAGAGACAAGCTTGTGATTGCCATTAGCCCAATCATAGGCGGTTCTCCGCTGAAAGGTCCGGCAGACAAACTCATGTCATACTGTGGAGTGGAGGTTTCGTCAAGAGGCCTGGCCAAATTCTACGAGGATTTTCTCGATCTACTCATCTTGGACAGCGTAGATGAGGCGTTGATCAGCGATGTAACTTCGATGGGAATCGAGGCAATCGCAACAAACACGATCATGAAGACAATGGAAGACAAGGTCCGCTTGGCCGGATTCGTGCTCAAACAAGTGAACGATCGTCCCCGTCCTCGGTGAAACACGAAATGAAACATCACGCGCGCCGTATACGCACCTATGCAATAGTCCCGGTCAAAGAATCATCAACTGCAAAGGGTCGATTGGCGCGAGCGCTTAGCGGCGGAAATCGCCGGAGCTTAGCCTCAGCGATGCTGTCAGATGTGCTGGACGCCTTACGCAGAACAAGAGGTCTCCAGCGGATCGTGATCATCACTCGCGACATCAGTGCCGCAAGATTAGGAACGAAGAAGGGTGCACTTGTTCTTTCTGAAGGCCGGGCTCACGGCCTGAACCGCGCAATTGGGAGAGGCCTCCGGTTTGCTGAATGCGAGGGCGCTGATCAAGTCCTCATAATTCCAGCGGACATTCCTCTCGCGAGGTCATCCAATTTCCGAACGATACTCAAAACGGGACACAGAAGCGATGTCATCATTGTTCCTTCGCATGATCTTGGAGGCACGAACGCTCTACTCCTCCATCCGCCACATATAATGCCGGTTTCCTATGGAATAGATAGTTTCAGACGACACTGCAGACTGGCCCAAGAGAGGAATCTGAGGATTCGGATCCTGAAGCTACAGTCTCTGGGACTGGATGCAGATACTCCCCTAGACCTAATCCGAATACGTTCAGCGTCCGGCAACACGCGGTCTCAGCGGTTCCTGCGGAAACGAACTGTGCACTGACTGCGGCAACTAGGGGTTGTTGGAACAGTCTATGTGAGGCTGAGATTGTTTCGGATTAAGAACTCCTTAGCAGAATCATCATGTTCCCGTATCCATTCTGAGGTCTGCGTCTTCCACTTCAAGTGTTCCTTGTAGCTCGTATCCTTACCTGAATACTTGCGATAGTAGCCCTCGCGTTCCATTGCTTCATTCGCAAGTTTGAGATAGCTGTCGATCTCGTCTGTCGTAATGTCCTGATATTTGTTCATGTGAACGACACGTTCTAGGGGCCATCGTGGCCTGAGTGGCGGGGATTCATCGGGGTGTCCGAGGCACAGACCGACAAGAGGAACAACTCCTTGAGGAAGACCAAGTATCTCGGAGACCTCCTTCATCGCGTAGAAGACTGCTCCGACGACGCAACTCCCTAGCCCCATGAATAGTGCAGCAGTAGCCATACTCTGAGCCACCATACTGGCTTCAACTATCGAGAAGAGTTTCGCATACAGACCTGATCCATGCTTCAGGTGATAGTCATGACCAAGCCGGTCAAGCATCGCTCGAAATCGGCGCATGTCAACGCACACCAAAATGAAAACCGGAGCCTTCTCGATGAAACTCTGTCTAATCGCCTCACTGATTCGCGAACGTTTCGCTGGGTCATTCACAACAATGAGACTGTAGGCTTGGAATCCGCCCGGGCTCGGTGATCTCTGACCGGCAAGGAGAATTAGCTCTAGCTCATTCTCTTTGACGGGCTCGTTCTTGAACCGTCTGATACTCACACGCTTCAGCATCACGCTAACAGCAGAACTCAATGGCTTTCGCTTGCACTTGTGCAGCCTTCGGTAACAAATGCTTCGCTTCGACCTAGGCCGCTTATGAAATTCTTTGGGAGCTTCTGTGCTTTCACACTGCTTTGGTTCGTCTTTTGCGGGTGGTGCTGCTCGGGCAAGTACGATTAACAGGGCATCGAGGGCAAAGCGGTCTCGGCGCTTTGCAGATCTCACGTCCGAGCCGAATCAAGGACAGGTGCACTCTCACTCTTCGATTGGCCGGTACGAGTCTCTCGAGAGCAAGTCGAATCTCCTCGTATTGCGCCTTCTCTCGAACGATTCCCAGCCTCTTGCTGACTCGTGTTACGTGCGTGTCGACCGGCACAGTTGGATGACCGGCGACGAAGGCAAGGACGATATCTGCCGTCTTGTAGCCCACGCCAGGCAACTCGGTCATTATTGATCTAGCTTCTTGGGGTCCTCTCTTGAGGACCGAATCGAGGTCACCAGCGTACTGGTTGAGGATAATGGAGGAGACCTGCTTGATCCTGGGTGCTTTCACCCTATAGAGGCCGGCAGATCTGATGCATTCAATTAGGTCCCCTACCGGGGCTTGAGAGAGTACTTCGGGAGTTATTTCAAAACGGCTCTCCAGCTTCTTCATTGCCCTAGTGCTGTTCACGTCACTCGTGTTCTGCGACAGGATAGTCCAGATTAGCGTCTCAAACGCCTTTGAGGATCCGACATCGTATCGCACTGGGAATCTTCGCAGGATCTTCCCAAGCATGAGCTTCTGCGTGGCGAGGGAAGGGCGCTTCATTCCCAACGAACATCTTCTGACTTGGGGTTCTGCATTGTCCTTTGGTTTGCTATCGAACTCGCGCTGAGACGCTTCTACTTCGCTGAACTGGATACTTCCTTAACTACGCCTTCGAACACGTCAAGCCCTGCGTCCAACAACTCGCGGGTGATCACAAGTGGGGGCACGAATCGCATCGTGGATTTGCCTGAGGTTATGATTGCGAGTCCTCGCTTGAAGCATTTCATCATGATTTCTTGAGACAATTCACTGCCAAATTCCTTCGTGTCGGGATCTTTGACGATCTCCGCGGCCATCATGAGTCCTTTGCCGCGTACGTCACCAATTATCGGATACTTCTTCTGCATTTCCTTGAGACGAGTCGACAGGTGTGCTCCAAGCTTGGTTGCGTTCTCGAGGAGTCGCTCTTGCCTGATCACATCAATCACGGCGAGGCCCGCGGCGCAGGCGACCGGGTTTCCTCCAAAGGTCGTGGCGTGCGATCCGCCTTCCCAGTCCATGAACTCATCTTTGCTGATGAGCGCGCCTATTGGAAGGCCGGAACCGATCGCCTTCGCGACACAGACCGCGTTTGGAATGACGTTGAAGTGTTCCATTGCGAACCATTTGCCGGTCCTTCCGATCCCTGACTGAATCTCGTCGTCGATCATGAGTATGTTGTGTTTGTCAAGGAGCTTGCGCAGCTTCATGAAATACTCGTCCGGCGGGACCACGTATCCCCCTTCGCCCTGAATGCTCTCAACAAACATGGCTGCGACATTCTCGGCTGGAATGTACTTGCTCAATACCTCTTCTTCAATGAAGTCTACGCACCACAGATGACATTCTGGATAGGACAGGTGGAACGGGCAGCGATAGCAGTACGGGTATGGCACATGCGTAACCCCTGGCACAAGTGGGAAGAAGTGTCGACGTTGCACGGGCTTGCTCGCAGTCAGACTGACAGATCCAAGCGTTCGCCCATGGAATGCGCCGGTATAAGCTAGGAATAGGCTGTTGCGTGTGTGCCACTTAGCCATCTTCATAGCAGCTTCAACGGCCTCGGCACCACTGTTGCAGAAGAAGACCTTCTTCGCGAATGTGCCCGGAGTTATCTTGGTGAGCTCATTGCCGAGATCGATTATAGGTTTATAGTAGAAGTCGGTGTATGAGTAGTGGATCAGCTTCTTCGTTTGTTCGGTAATCGCACTGACGACTTTTGGATGGCAGTGGCCTACGTTTAGAACGGCCAATCCGGAGTTGAAGTCGATAAATTCGTTACCGTCAACATCTTTGACGATGCATCCTGATCCTGATTCCGCTACGAGCGGATACCACCTCACCATCGATCTCGAGATGAGGGATTCATCACCACGTACAAGCTCACGAGCCTTAGGCCCGGGAGGTGTAACTACTATCTTCGGGTACGACGCCTTCCCGCTCATTACAGTTTCCACCGACAGCCCGAAAGCTACACGCGTCGGGTCAAAAAGGATTTGGGAAAACCTAAACGGCTACGGGTTTCGATCCTAGCCTTTTTCCAGCATGATTTCTATCGTGGAGATGCTTCCGCGCGTTCCATCCAGGCGGGTTACTTCTTCGGATCCGATCCTTATTTCCTCGATCTCAAGGTTCTTGACGAATGAGTTCCGGAGCATTAGGACCGCATCAACTGCTTTTGTTATCGATTGCCCTCGCGCGCGAACCATGACCTCTTCGGCGCCCGAGTTGAAGAGGGTCACGCAGGCGACAACGTAATTCATGATCGGTTTTTTTCCGATGCGGACGAGGTTTGCTTGTTCCATGACCGGGTTCACGCCGATGATAGGGTTGCTGGGTGTAGGCTCTGTCCCTTTTCTTGTCGAGGGTATGGCCGCGTGTACCTTCTTCCCTGACCCTATAAGAATAGCGTTGAGCTACAATGGTTCTCTATTACTTGTACCCGCTGACAACGCTGTGAGTACCCGCGGCCCAATCTGATCACTAAAACTGAAGTTGATAATTCCTTAAATTGAACGTATTATCGTTGTTACGGCACAGCGTTGGATCTCGCCAAGCCTCTCTTGAATCTCCCTGATCTAGACCATGATGAGGGAGAAAATACTCGACCTGTCATTAGAGACAGGTTCGGAAGGCCGATTACCAACGCTAGAATCTCACTCAATTCGAGTTCGACATGCAATTTCAGATGCATCCATTGTCACATGGAGGGTGTCAAGTCCGCTTCTTCGATTCTCATGACCGCGGACGAGATACAGCGTATTGTCCGCATCCTCTCAAACTATGGCATCGGAGCTGTCAAGCTGACCGGCGGCGAACCGATGCTCCGTCCGGACATACTTGAGATCGTTCACAAGCTGAACCGTGTGGGCTTGCGAGAGATTTCGATGACTACTAACGGCACTCGGCTCTCGAAGCTTGCGGGGAAGCTGCATGACGCGGGCCTATCGAGAGTGAACATTAGTCTTCACAGCCTACGCAAAGATCGTTTCCAGTTCATTACAGGGGTGGACGGATTCGACGAAGCGATCAATGCCGCAAGAGCAGCTGTAGCGGCCAGACTTGTACCGGTCAAATTGAACGTGACCCTGATGAAGGGCGTGAACGACGACGAGATCGATCAGATCATGGATTTCGTTCGCAAGCTGGGGGGAGACGGTGAAGTCGTTCTTCAACTGATAGAGCTCGTTGTCACGGATCCAGCGTTCTATGAGAGATATCACTATGATCTAGCTCGGATAGAGGAGCGCTTGGCGTCTCAGGCAGTAGCTGTCTACCGGCGTGGCATGCATAACCGCCCAAGGTACGTTTTGTCAGACGGAGTCACGGTTGAAGTCGTGCGGCCAATGCATAACTCAGAATTCTGCATGAGCAACAACAGGATCAGGATCACGCATGACGGCAAGTTCAAGCCATGCCTACTCAGGGATGACAACCACGTGGATTTTCTTGCCAGGATGAGAGCAGGAGCAACAGACGATGAGATTGCAGGCCTCTTCAAGACTGCGGTGCAGCTGCGCGAACCCTTCTTCAAGAGCCACGAAATCGGTATCCCTGCGTTAACACGATCGGGCTTGTGTCTTGGGGCGTGCCAAGACTAGCCGCATCAGGTTTTGGCCGGAACGCCAGATCTGACTGAGCGCGTGAGCTTCTCTTCGCTTGCCGGTTCGAGTTTCGTACCAAAGACATGCTCGAACGCGTTCCTGATAGGTCCTTTGACCTCGGAGATTGACACAGGTCTCTCCAACTGCTCGGTGATCGATGTCATCACTCCGCTCTCATAGCCACACGGGTTGATCGTTGAGAAACACGAGAGGTCTGTTGAAACGTTTAGTGCGAAACCGTGAAATGTGATCCAGCTACGAACGGCCACTCCGATCGACGCTATCTTCTTCTGCTCACCGATCCACACTCCTGTGCGGCCTTCTATCCTCTGAGCTGAGATTCCAAAGTGATCGAGAGTCTCGATCAGCATTGCTTCGAGGTCTCGAACGTATCGTCCAACCTTCTTGTCGCGCGGAGTGAGGTCTATGATTGGATACCCAACCAATTGGCCGTATCCGTGGTAGGTAACATCTCCTCCACGCTCTACCTTGAAAATCGGGAATCTCTTGGACAGTATATTCTCGGGCTTTCCGGATGTGCCCATTGTAACTACGTGTGGGTGCTCAACAAGCAACAGAACATCAGGAACCAGTGCTTGAGCCCGTAGTTCCACTAGGCTAAGTTGGAGTTCCCAAGTCTCCTTGTAGTCGCGAGTCTGCAGATCTATGACTAAGGTCTTGCTCATGGTGGGTTCAGGATATTGATTGCCTTTCCTTTGGCTGCTTCGGTCGCTTCCATGAGAGCCTCCGGAAGCGTCGGGTGAGGGTGAACCGTTAAGGCCAGATCGTCCAAGGTGGCACCCATCTCGATCGCGAGCGCAGCTTCGCTGATCAGATCGGTCACATCAGCTCCGACCATGTGTATTCCAAGGATCTGTTCGCTTTCCTTGTCCGCAACGACTTTGACGAAACCGTCAGTCTCACCAACCGCTACAGCTCTGCCGAGAGCGGTGAATGGGAACTTTCCAACTATCGACTCATATCCTTGTTTCTTCGCTTCTGCTTCAGTTAACCCTACGGTTGCTATTTCTGGATCGGTCCAGATCGCGTTCGGCATCGCCTTGAAGTCCGCGGCGCTTGTTTCTCCAGCGATTACTTCAGCTGCCACTACTCCTTGCTTTGAGGCCTTGTGAGCCAGCAAAGGTTGCCCGATAACGTCTCCGATCGCGTATATGCCAGGCACATTGGTTTGCATCTGCGAGTTCACCTGAATGAATCCTGCCTGATCCGTCTTGACGCCTGTGGTTTCAAGTCCGATCTGGTCAGAGTTAGGTCGTCTCCCGACGACAACCATGACTTTGTCCGCTGGAACTTCGATCTCTTTTCCGTCGACAAGCTGAGCGCCAACCTTTCCATCCTTGGCCCATTTCGCGCGGGCTTTCAGATGCGTTTCCACGCCTAGTTTCTTCAGCGTGCGCTCGACGACTCTGACAAGCTCTATGTCCGTGCCTGGCAAGAGCTGCTCAAGCATTTCTATGACTGTGACGTGGCTGCCGAACTGTGCGTACGCCATTCCAAGCTCGAGACCACTAACCCCACCGCCGATAATGACGAAATTTCGCGGTGCTTCTGTAAACGAAAGGGCTTCAGTCGCGGTGATGATGAAGTCTCCATCGAACTTGAACCCGGGGATCTCTACCGGGCGCGAGCCTGTCGCGATAATGATGTTGTCCGCGTTGACAATTTTCGAGCCTTCTTTGCTCTTGATCTCGACTTGGTGTGGGCTTTGGAATCGTGCCTCGCCGTAGACGACATCTACCTTGTTGCCTCTGCAGAGATAGGCGACGCCTTTCGTGAGCTTGTCTACGACACCTTTCTTCCATACCTGTAGTTTCTGAAGGTCCATCTTGGGCTGAGATGTCTCGATGCCGAAATCCTGCGCGCGTTGAATCTGCTTCATGAGCTTGGCGGCGCGCACAATTGCCTTGGACGGTATGCACCCTACGTTAAGGCAGACACCGCCCAGCGTTTCTTTCTCAACCAAGATGGTTTCTCGGTGCAACTGTCCCAGTCTGACTGCCGCTCCGTAGCCTCCTACACCGCTTCCAATCACTAGGTTCTGGACGTGATCGCTCATTACTAGTGTGCCTCGCGCAAGCGCCGCTACCGTTGGGCAGGCCCCTATTTATGGTGCTGGTCTGCTGAGAAATGCGCAAACCTGGCGCGTAACGCGATTAGAGTTTCGATTGTTCTCCAATTCTCTTCTTGAATATCGCGTATTCGAGAGTGATTCCTCTGAAGGAATCCCAGAGTTCTAGGACCTCGAACCACAAACCTAGCACCATGGAACACCACCCCACGCTGAAGATCCCCACAACGAGGGCGACCTGAACTGGAGTTGGGAAGATCATGGAGACCAAGATCACAAGTGAAAGTGTGAGAAAGCAGGAGACTCCAACGAATAGGCCGAAGAGTGCCCACTTCGCATAGCGCGCCCGCTTGAACAGCATCTCCAATACCGTCTCAATTTCCACACCAGGCGCAGGAAGATTCAGTAACTGCCTCGTGTGATCGACAATTCTGCCGTATCTGGTTTGGACTACCAAGCAGAGGAGTCCACCGGCTGAAGACAAAACCACAGGGACTAGAGCCGTCTGTAATGCAGGAAGAAGACTCTGTAAATCAACCATATGATTCTCAACTCTATTACGAGCTGGAGAAGCATCATTCACATACTCTTAAGCTTCTTTTCGGATCACCTGCGCGCCCAGAGGCGCCATGGTGAATGGAAAAGTTCAACCGCGCGAAATGGGGAGCGAAGCCTTCGTGCTGGCGCTCACTTCTCTCTCACTCGTAAGCGTAGCGTACACCAGAGAATGCACGAGTTGTCACCAGACGCATCTCCGATTGTGGATCAGCACGTTTTTCATGAGGCAGAGTCTCAGGAAAGGTCATGGCCTCGTTGGGACATCCAGATTGTCGTTTCCGGAAGATGCATGACTCATGAGTGGGACATTGTTCGGGATACATCTACCTTCGTCCTCTACGATCAGTTTCAGTGAGATCGTCTCTTATGCGAGAAGATGCGAGGATTTAGGGTTCGACTCGGTCTGGGTTGCGGATCACGTTATGTCGGGAGTATCAGACGGCTTGTACGAGCCACTCACCACGCTAGCCGCTCTTTCCGGTGTCACCGACAAGATTCGACTTGGAACATCGGTGCTGATCGCATCCCTCAGAAACCCTGTCTTGCTCGCAGATATCGCCGGCACTATTCAGGAGACAAGTGGAGGCCGGTTGATCTTAGGCATAGGTGTCGGCTGGGATCAAAACGAGTTCGAAAACTTGGGAGTACCATTCATCAGAAGAGGTACCCTAACAGACCAATGCCTAGAGATCATTCGTGGATTCTGGAAAGGGGAACCGCTCAATTTCAAGGGAACAGACTTCACGGTAAAGAATGCCAAGATCGGAACGATCCCTAAGCAACCTCCACCAATTTGGATTGGAGGCAACTCTCACTCGGCGATTCGCCGGGCTACCGGATATGATGCTTGGTTCCCTACAGATCCGAGTGTGGAAGAGATCAGTAAAAGAAGAGCGGAGCTCATGCGATTGGTGAAAACAGGCAAGAAGCCCATGACGGCTGCTCACATATATCTGGTAGTCGATGGTACAGTCGCAGAAGCCGAGCGGTCAGCAACCTTTCTTAGCGAGCAAACCGGTGAAACACTCGACGAGATCAAGAAATGGGCGATCATCGGGGACGCTGAGACGGCGAAGAGAAGGATAAGCAACTACGTAGAGGCGGGAGTTAGCTACTTCGTATTCAGCCTACCCTATACCCCAAGCTACGAGGCTTCGCTTGAAAGGGTCTCCCGCCTTGTCAGCGAACTATAACTTCAGTGACAGAACTCAGGATCCGTGGGCAGTCGAGCGTCGAGTCCATGCACGTGATGGTCGAGCCAGAGCGATCCATCATTCAAAATGCAATTATGCAACTGCCCTCGTTGAATTAGGTTGGTGACATGTTTGCGCATAATGCACACCTGCCTGAATGTGATGGATATGGATAAGTCGATCGCGTTTTACCGTGACCGTCTGGAGCTTAAACTGACGCGTAGGGTTGAGATCAAAGAGAACAATGCTGAGATCGCTTTCGTGGAAGACCCGTACGGAAACGCAATTGAGTTGACTCATTGGCGTGACAAGAAGCAGCTCGTCGAAGGAGACAATTTCGATCATGTCGCATTTGGAGTCAAGGATCTCAAAGGCACAATTGAGAGGCTCCGATCACATGGCACAACGATAGCCATGGAACCCTTCAAACTGAGCGGCGGAGCTCACGAGATAGCATTCATCAAGGATCCAGACGGAAACTGGCTCGAATTGATTGAAGAATAACTCGCTGGCATTTGGCATCCACACGAACCAAGAAAGCTCACGCTCTGGTTCATTTGTTCCTAGATATCGGGTGACGCAGTATAGTTCTCAACTTCTCAGGCTTGGCTCGCCGCGGGTCTCCCAGGTAGATCTCGTGGTGTTTTCCATTCACACTAAATCCGTTCTCGCGAGCAAATTCATGCATCTTCACAATGGTGCGTGTTTCTTCAGAATAGGGTCCGATGTGCATGATCTGCATCGAGAGTCCCTCATGAAAGCTCTCAAGCCGGATCTTGGGCAGAGCTGGATTTTCCCTCTTCTTTCTGACTTGCTCTAGTGCATCTTGAAACATTTCCCTAGTGATGTGCTGGGGCTGCATGACCATCATGGTCCATTTCCACGGTTCCTTCCTGTTGAAATCGAATTCTCCCGATTCAGTCCACCAGAGCCCTTCCAGCGCCATCACTGGATAGTCGATGGGGTTCTTCTTGCGTAGTCTCGACATGAACTTCAGAGTGAACGAGGCGCCATACAGTGCGCCGATCGCATTCTGGTATTCCTGAGATGTTCCAGGTGTTTCATCGGGTCGTATCTCGCCGTCGATCATCGCGAAATTGAAGTTGGGCACATCTACGATCTCGACTTTGCGAGCAGACGGAGCATAAAGATACCTCAATTCCTTCTTAAGGTCCAGCTTCTTCATCTGAGCAACAAACCATCTCTGCCCTTATGAGACTGTTTGCATTAAACGATATCGCGTCAGATTTGATGGCTGTCCTCATGTTCGGCGCCACTTCGCCCATATCGAGATAGTTGCTGAAGGATTTCCTCTGGATCATTTGTCGGTGGGTAGCACGTCTTTCCAATGCAAACATAGGCGCGCGGCTGTGGTTCGGCAGTGAATCCTAGTCTGTTCAGACGTTCACGATCTGTCTCTGGATCTAGAGGGATCACTATCTTTCGCGGATCATATGCTCGAAGGCTCGTTTCAAGCAGCTGACGACTTCTTGGTTCTTGCAGCGGGCCAACTATGGCAATGCGCGTTGGTTCGTTGAGAAAGAGATCGAGCGCCAGCCCATACGTTGATGCCATGTAACCGTGTCTCGTGTATTCCGCGCTCAGCATCTTGAGTGTTGATTTGGCTCTCTCATGGTATGTTTCGTCTCCAGTAACATGATAGAGCTTCATCAGAAGTATGCTGGCTAAGCTGTTCTCATCTAACGGCTTCTGAGGCCGATTCAAGTATCCGGGCGAGCCAGGGCTCGAAACAGTGTCGTAGTATCCTCCATTCCTCGCGTCGAGAAGTGTTGCGTCCATGTACCGGATCAGCCTCTGAGCACGCTCGAGATACTTCTTATCCCCGGTGGTTTCATGTGCTTTGATCAACGCGTGGCTGAAAGCAACCTGATCGACGAGAAGGCCGCTCAAGCGCGTTTTCTCATCCGGCACGTAATGACATATGGCGCCCGTATCATGATCGACGGATTCGTCAATGATTCTCTCCATTGACTTCAGAGCGAACGCGGTCAGAGTTCGATCGTCTAATAGTTGAGCCGCCTCCAAATATGCGTGGATCATCAATCCGTTCCAGTTGGTGTAGATGGTTCTATCGACGTGTGGGGCCTTTGCGTTTGCGCGATTGCTTCTGGAAAGCCTGTAGTACTCTTCATCAGCATCCTGACTTCCATAGAAGCCTCCTGCCTGCTGGTCAGTGAGCGTCGTGTTCACGTAGGTGACAATTTCGCCCGCGATTTTTCTGTACTCTTCTCTGCCTGTGGCTTGGTAAGCATGGAGGTAGACAGCAAGTAACCTAGCGTTGTCCTCGCACATCTTCTCGTAATGTGGGATCTTCCAATCACGACTGGTTGAGTAGCGGAAGAACCCGCCTTCGATGCTATCGTAGATTCCTCCGTTGGCCATGCGGTCAAGAGTCTTCGTTACGATGGTCCGTAATCCTTTGTCGCCGCTATGCCAGTGTTGGGCCAGAGCCAACTCTAGTGCATCAGCATGCGGGAACTTTGGCTCATCGCCGAAGCCCCCATAAAGTGGATCGAAATTGGCAACAAGAGAACCCAGAATATTGTCGATGAGCTCGTTCGAGAGCTCGATGGCTAATGAATCAGCAGCCTGCTCAATCGGCTTTCTTGCATAGGCCAACTTGTTGTGCAGGTAGTGTTGTTTGACATCGCGGAGGATCGTTTTCATCTGGTCTGGCGGTATGTATGTTCCTCCGGTTATGACATCGCCTGTCGGCGTGAGGAAGGCCGTGGTTGGCCACCCACCCATGTTGTATCTTCTATTGATGTCAGGACGTCGATCATTATCCACCCTTATCGGAACGTAGTCTCGGTTGATGGTTCGTATTACTCCGGGGTCTGAATAGGTCGTTTTGTCCTGGACGTGGCACCAATGGCACCAAACCGCGCTGATCGCGAGAAGCACCGGTTTGTTTTCGGTCTTTGCTTTCTCGAAAGCTTCCGGGCCGTACTCAAACCAGTTTATCTTCGTCGTTGCTTGTGAGATCTCGTTCAATATTCAGACCATCTGGGCTTCATTCATCTGTCAGTTTCGTCCCTGAGCGAATCTCTCCGATTTGCTCTCGCGTTATTGATGAGAGCCACGCGTTGGCTCCATCCGCGTGAATGTTGTCTTCAAAACGTGCTGCTCGTATGTAATTGATCTTCCAACCTTCCCTGAAGGTTGCTCTGATCTCTCCTCGGGTCACGTGTCTTGGTCCTAGTAAATCAGTTTCGTGGTCGCTGAAACACAGCATGTAGTATCTGCCGCCGAAACGAAGCACAGACGCAATCGTGAGAACGTATAGAGGGCGCTCTTCATCGGAGAAGATGTGGAACAGGCCTGTATCTATGACGTTGTCGAAGGTTCTTCCGAGATCCTCGAGTTCAAGCGCGTCCCGAACGAGAAATCTCACTTTGAGGCGGCGTTCCTGAGCTTTCTTCTTCGCTTTGGCGATCGCCTTGGGTGATGAATCGACACCCCATGTTTCATATCCAAGGCTGGCGAGATAGAGGGCGTTCTCCCCGGTGCCGCATCCTAGGTCGAGAACGGATTCTGAGAATTGCTTCGCTTTTGCTAAGTGCACTATCTCCCCCTGTGGGCGACCTATGTCCCAAGGAGGTACTTGGTCATCCTCATACGCAAGGTCGAAGAAGCTCAATGGCCAAGTGCTCAGCTTTGACCTGATTTCCTGTAGGCTAGGAATAAGGCAATGACTCC